>Ga0116227_10003269_pt1 | contig 36248 bp, 17 predicted proteins | sample S1TSphgellanicum_FD_89693 | JGI IMG/M metagenome (GOLD analysis project Ga0116227, IMG submission 89693) | Host-associated microbial communities from peat moss isolated from Minnesota, USA - S1T2_Fb - Sphagnum magellanicum MG | ecosystem: Host-associated > Plants > Peat moss > Unclassified...
ATTGAAATTCAATGGGAACATTAATCTTGTTGAATCCAAAGAAAATGAATATTGTGCTTGATTTAATTCAATAAAATTTGAATTTCATTCAATGTATTTGAATTCAATTTTGGAAATTTTGATCGATTTCAAATAGAATTGAATTGCATTCAATTCAACTTGTATTATGCAAATTCATTCAACATAATTTTTATCTAAATGGAATTTCATTTTCACAAAATCAAATTCATTTTTCTTCATTTCATTATCATTGGTAGTGCAGAGTAGCACAAAACTCAAATGATGTAACAATTTCATGCCAGCATAGGCTTGTGCCTTGGTGTGGCCTAATGGGAACAATTTGATAATTAGAATGAGAGCCTTGAATTGTTTTGAGTAGTTTTCTTTAATAAAATGGTATTTAAATGTTGTAATAGTTTTATAAGTTAGTGCCAAGCTATGTGGCCAATCAAATTGCAAGAATTAAAGCCTTGATTTGTTTTGAAGAGCTATTTCATTTGAAGAACTAATATTGTATGTACTTTACATGTTGTATGTCTTTTGCATGTGACCCATTTATTTCACATTTCATTTTTTCCCTCAAGTTTCTATGTCCCATACCTAACCACAATTATTAGCTATGTATTATCTACTAACCGTCCACATGCATCTACACACCTATTAGTCATTAAGTGCATTACCTATTAACTATTTGTAAAAGGTCAAAATGAATTAGCACCCACTAGTGCACTCATGCAAGATGGATGGTGTGTGGATATGAACTACTTTTTCATTTTATTCATGTCCCATAACTTAACCAACCTATGTACTAATCATCCACATGCATCTATATACCTCATAATCACCAAGTGCTTTACCTACCTACATAATAATGATTTACACTCCCTACTACTTCCTATGATGATATTTACCCATTTTTGTTACATTTAAACTTGGAGTTATGGTTATCAATAAAAATTAATTAATTAATTATATTCGAACTTGTTGTCTGGGGATACAAGTTCAATTGGTTGCTCATGTGGCATCACTAATATGAACATTTATTTTTGTGTTGAATTTTTTTAACAAACTCAACGTGACAAAACAAAACAAAACAAATTACCTTGCTTCATCGATAGATTTCATCCATTTTGAAACAAATCTTCATTGGCTTCATTATCAACTTTTAAAGAAAGCTATTTCTCTAATGTTGTTTGTTCCCTTTAAGATCCATTCACACATGGGTTGACTTTGATTTTATTCCTTTGTTGGGTCGACCTTGTGACCTAAGGTTTTCTTTTTTGTTTTGCATTTTTTTCATATTTGTGTTGTAGCTAGACATGTGATCATCCACAAAAGGAAGTAGCCAAATTTGGTTACATGTAAGAGAGGAAAGTTGAAAATGTTAAAAGTATATTTAGGTGACATGTTGAAAGTTATTGTTTAAAAATGGTAATTTTTAAAAAAATTCTCAAAATTTTGGCAACCTTGAAGCATGAACATTCATAGGGGTTTGATGAATACTTGAATGTAATGTTCATTTTGGTCTCATGTTTTGATGAAAGATCACCATGTTTTAGAAACAATTAACAAGTTTTCATTTAGTCTCACATTTTAAGGAATGTTCACCAATGTTAGGTTATAAATTAATGTAAAATTCATTTGATTTCACATTTTTGTAGAATGTTCATTGAGTGTGTTAGATTACAAAACAAATGCAAAGTTCATTTAGTCTCACATTTTGAAAAATGTTCAATAGATGTAATTGTGTGAAAAGTAAGTTATTTTTTTGTTTTATTTTTTAAGAACTTCATGGAACATATTTTATTTTTAAATTGTTGTTGGTTTGAAGTTTGAACTTATTGCAAGAAGTAGAATCATTATGTGATGATGAGCTACTTGTTCCACTTGCTCACACAATGTGTTTCTTTTGCTTAGTTTGTTCTATTCACATATGAAAGACTTCACTTTGCTTCATTTGTTTTATCTTTTCAAAATGGACTTGTTATCCTAGTTTGTTCTATTTGCATATGATGGATTTTTTTTTTACTTTTGTTTGTTCCATTTGCACATGATAAACTCGTTTTTTTAAAAAAAGAATTGTTGGGAACAAATTTAATTGTTTTTGTAAAACGGAAGACCCTTAATTGTGAGTCTAAATTATATTTTCAAAAAGATAATACTAGCCAATTCTAAGGTTGTGTCCAACATTTTAGATTGTTGATTCATTGGTTAATAGTTATAAACTTTATGAGATTCATCCATTCCAAGCTCAAGGCATGATCAATTTTGAATCCTTATTTGGGACAATTTTGAAATTAGGTTTAAAGTTGCTTCTAGGTTTTATATTTTCAGACATAGAATTTGTAATCAATTTCAAAAAAAATTATCATTAGATAATTACACTCAAAATAATGTGAATGTTTAATGGTTTGGTTGATTCATGAATTAAAGAATGCCCACAATGATATCATGATCTTGGGATAAATGACTAGTTGGAGTCGATGGACAAGGGTCTTTTTAATTGGGTACTATGGTTGCACATGTTTGCCATCTAGTCCAATTTCAAAAACTTAAACAAAATTTTAAAACAAGAAGTAATAATTTATTCACAAAAATAATGTTATTTTTAAAAAAATGAAACTAAATCTAGATTTTAAATTAATCTTTAAGAACATTTTACTAGGCCAAACCCATATTAGCATATGTTTTCACCCCATGGTTCAAGAGTTTCAAATTATGTCCACAACATGTGACATAATGATGGATGATTAAATAATTTAAAAAGTTACAGTTGATGCAATTATAACTTTTTGTTCCCAATAACCATGTGGTTAACATTTTTTTTTCTTGGGCAAGCAAGCTCAAAAAAATTTAGGACCCTAGAACTTAAACCTAAGACCTTAAAACCTACAAATCATAAACCTTATATAGACCTACAACGCTGACCCTTACCTAACCCAATGACCTAATCTTTATAAAAAAGCCCTAAAGACTCATCATGTTTGGTTTTAAATAAATCCATGTTTGTGTAAACCAATAAAGATCAAGTCCATGTAGTTACAATATGTTTCATTAATATATTGTATGTTCAATTTTGGAACCTTGAACATCAAAGGGGTATATTAATTACCAACCAAACATATGCAACCATGCAATTCTTCTATGAATGGGGCCTAAAATACAATAAGGTTAAAAATTTGGAGGGTTGAATAAGATTTTCCAATTGGATACCAAATACCATGCATATTAAATCTTTTAAATTAGTTGATTTGTGCATTTGATTTTTCATGAACTTTTCATAAACTATACTTGGAAATATTGTGATGTAAAAAATTATTTTCAAGCCATTTGGGAAATAAATCGTGTGAATTTATTGTGAGTGTTATATTATTATGGAATATAGGTGCTAGGAATGTGGTGAAGATTGAAATTGGGACCAACCCATATCTTCAATGACTTGTTTAATCATTTTGACATGGAATTAAAAATAAGTGCACATAATAAATTTAATTACATTAACATTCAGAAGTTAAACTAATTGATTTAATTTAAGTAAAGGCCACATTTAAAAGTAGGGCATTTTTTACATTTTTGCTTTAACATCTTGTAAAATACTAGGTGTTGCATTTTAATTAATTACCACCATGTTGTTAGCTTTCTCCTATTTTTTGTCTCTTTTTCATTCACATTTACAACCTTACAAAAATTGTTATTTCACGTTTTTCAAGTTGCAATAAAATAGTGGCCACACATCTATTTGATGATGTTATGAATTTTTTTGTTGTTTTTCAATCACTATCAACACGACCTTCAATTATCCTTCTTAGTGCACTACCAACTCTTCTTCTAAACAACGTTATGCCAATTATTTTTCATCGTTTTTTTCTTTTAATCATTGTCCCAAGTGAGTTTATTTTTCTTTCAAAATTGTTTGTGTTAATCTAAAAAAATGATTTCAATATGTAACTAAATTTTTCAAAAAAATCTAATAGGTCAAATAACATAATATAGAGTTGTAGACTATTTTGGGTTGTTTCACAAATATTATACCAATTTTTGAAGGGTTTTGAAAATTTTAGAATGATCCAATGATTTTCTTAAAAAAATTGTTTATAATTGAAGTGTCAATCATCCATAATAAGATGTAGGAAAAATGACGATCATCCATAAAGAAATTTTGCCAAGGCAAATAAAGGTTGTAATGGAACCCCGGGTTTTTTTATTTTGTAAATTTTTCAAAAACCACCCAACATAACCAAATATGCAACTTGTTGGTAATGCATACAAAACCCATTTTCTTGTATTTTTTATTTTTTTGGATTTTTTCCACTTGAGTTTACATTATTAATATATAAAAAAATAATGTTAAACTATGTGAAACAAGCATGGGGACTCTTTGCCATGGCATTATTTGGGGTAAGTTGCTCTTTTTCCAAAATTGAAAGAAATCATGTTCAACGAATCGTAATAATAAAATATTATCATTATTAGTTATAACAAGTGAGATCATAATAATCATAAAAATAAAATAGTTACCTATGATACTAGTCATTTATATTATATTATATGTTAACTATTATTACATATAATAATTAGTATGGTAAGTAGGTAAATTATGTTAACATATAATAAATACAAAGAAATAGTTATAAAATAAGTTGTGATTAAACTAGTCATATTTGCAATTAAAATGTTTAATATTTATTTTTTGTCTTCCATCTTTTTAATGTGAATTATATGATAGGTGCATTAATTGTATTCAAAATGCAAGTGCGATTTAAAGGATGAATCAATAAAAAAAGTTCATCCTTAAAGGTTAAACCCAAAGTAAAATAAGATTATTTAAAACTTATTTAACTCACCTAAGTTTACCTACTTACCTCCTTATATAGGCCTACCTTTTTAACATATTTTCATAAATGTTATGTGTCAACATTGTATTAACCTTAAATTGAACAATCCAAATTTTATTAATTATATTAAATATTAAATTGGGCTTAAATGTGTTGTGTGTCATCAAACAATTGGCCTTCAACAAAATCAACACAATTAATTGCCAGGTGGCAAAAAAAATTATCGTGTCATGTGTCATGATCTAAGGCCATATAAAATGGATGATGTGGAGCTTTTCAAGATTAAATTTAAATAATTTTGAAATATTCAAACATGTTACCACATATCAACACATCATTTTTTGTTAGTGTTGACCAAATCAATCACATGTTAGTTGCAAATAACAATACATATATGTTTAGTCAAAGGATGAAAATATATTTTGTTGACTTTTATTCACCATCCAAAGATCATGTCATTTATGACTTGTTAGTGGGATTTTAGTTGCATATGCCAATTACAATTTAAAATTAGCTACAAGGACTAGTCACAAAATCCAATTTATCTTTTAATGCATTTTCTTGGATTTAAATTGCAAATTTCAACTAAGAGTTGTCATATGAAAACCTAAATCATTATGAAATTGGATAGATTTCATTTTAGGGTCTAATGTGCTTTAATTAGGATGGCTTCCTTTTCATTTACTTGTATCAATTGCAAGATAACAATTGCTTATTATATACTACCATGACCCATTGTTAGGCCCAAAAGATGACAAAAGCAATCATTGCAAGTACAACTTGAATATAATTTTTTAAAATGCCAAAATGTACACCATTTCAAGCTACATGTACTTGATTCACCACATCAATTAGGAAACATTGTCAACTTTGGCTTTTAAACACACTCATGTGGTTAAGTTGTGATTGTATTAACCTCATTTGTTGTTTTGGTCACGTCAATTACTTGTAATATAATATAATTGGTTCTTAGTTACACCCACCATTTGATCTTTGGATCACTTTTGTGTTTTATCATAGGTTATGTAAATTCATTATTAAATAAAACACTGGAATGTATTTCCCATTTCAAATAATTGCAATCCAATTGAAGCAAATTGAATAATTTTACCATAAAACAAAAAAGCTAGAAGCTAACATATTCCCAACCCACTAACCTCATTATGTGCACCACTTGCATCAAACTCTACAACCAATTATGATTCCATGATTGGGTTTGAACACTAGTTGTAAATTGTCTTAATCATGGATGCCACATTTTAGCATAGGGCAAGTTCTATCCTTTCCTTTCAAGCAAGGTGATATTGTCTCTACATTAGTTGCATTAATGTGGCCAAGTGTTGAGGCATGCCTTTTCAAACTTGGATTTATTAGACTTGTTAGAATAGATTGATTCAACTATCATATCTATTTTAAAATCATGGATTGAATTAGAGATTGGATGAAATTGGCAATTTCATTACATGATTCAAGGACTTGGGCAACTTGGCTAATCATTTTTTGCAATCTATATTCAATTTTGGTCACTAATGAGGATGACAAACCAATTGTGCCACTACCCTACCATAATATGCATGCACATGCCAAAGACCTTGAACATCAACAATAATGGAATTGCCCACCTAACATTAAAAGACATAAACATTACAAATATGGGTTGCACAACTTCAACAAAAGTTTGGAGACCATTATGAAGCAAAGGGAAAACAATATGGGGAATTCAAGTAAATGATATATATGAACCATACTATTGTTGACATGTGTACTGTTCCCTAACAACCTTTGGACAAGATTTATGTAGATATGGATTTTGTATCTAGGACTTTCGTAAGATATTAACATATGCAACAATATCATGAAGACCGGTTGTCATGAACAACAAAACAAGTTGTTGGAAATAAGATAATTTTATTAATTACATATGAAAGATTGTATTGTGCTTCCATTGTAATATCTAGATGATAATCAACAACATTGAACATAATTAGAAAGTGCACGGATTGCCAAATATTAATAAACTACAATACTTAAATTGTCTATGATCGTTAGAGATTGTAGGTTGAAATATAGGCCCATTAAACCAAGGTGGCAAAACTCTAACTTGTAGGTTGGAATATAGGCACAAATACAAAGGTTGCCAAGTATTGGCATTTGTGGTTATGGTTGTCACGAATTGTTACACCAATGGGTTTTGAAACATTTTAAGTATTTTAAGAATTGTGCTTGTCACTGGTTGTTGGAATGGGATTCAAAATTAAGGTTGGAAACATGATAGGTGTAGGCATGTCAAGGTCTTGTAGGAAAATGCATTCAAAAATTGGATAAAATTAGGGTATAGAGAGGTCTTGAAGGTGCCATTGGTGTTGTGCATTGTGCCCCACTTGCATTCTACCCACCCACTTCAATTCCCCATTGTCCACCACTTGCACTTCAATTTTGTTATGGAGGCATATTAAATGTAAATTGTTCATGACTTGCATTGCAAGGCATATTTGAAACAAATATTTCACCACATTTGCACCTCACTTATGTTGTGGAAGCATATTAAACATGGACCCTTGTATCGGCCTCCTCCAATGGGAGTACCCCATAGGACCCTATTGATAACTTTGTTGATATGGCTCAATTTGTGCCCATTGTTAAATGTTTGGAATAATTTTAAAGGTTTGAATTTCTATTTGAGAAATGTGATGGGTTAATATAAAGGAATTCAATTTAAATACAAGGTATAAGGCTATAAATGAAGGAGAGGAAACCAAATTGGTAATGAACAAATTCAACAAATTCAACCTTCCAAGTTATAATGTTGCTTACAATATTAGTTTTTAATGTATGAAGTCATGTTTTTATTAATTAAATTCATCATATGTGAATGTAGGATACAAAATATTGTCAAGGTTTCTACACCAAATACAACAATTGAATGATTTCATGTGTAATTAATAACATAATTAATGCATTCATGAACTTGATTTGATCTTGTTTATCTATCTCCAACATATGCAATGGGGGATAACATTCAAACTATGCCCTTATAACTATGTGTTAATTTTTTTTTTCTATTTTTGAATAACTTAATTGAACATATGTGTGCCAAGGAATGTGTTGGGGTCATTTGGAAATAAAAGTTTAAAATGGTTAAATTTGACATTGAATAATTGCACTAGTAATTTGCTCAAATTGAGTTTAAGTTTTGTAACTTTTGATACTTGAAACAAGGATAATAAATTTATTTTAAAATAATATTAAATAAATATTTAACACAAAATGTTGAAATGCCAAATCTTTAAGAATTTTTTTACATATTATAATAATGTAAATTAGATTGTGTATATAATACATAGTCTAATGTATAACCATATAACCAATGAACTAGGATAAACTTATTTATACAAATGTAAAGAACCTTTGAAATTCTAAATTGCAACTATTCGAATCTTAGAAAAATAATGTTTTTGAACCCCATTTATTTATTATTATTTCAACACCTTGTGTCAAACATGGCTAATAATTATGAAATGCCTTAGTTTTGACAAAAAAAGGATTTAGTTGTCAATGCATGCATGTGTTAACATGTACAATACATGGAATGAAATTTGTCTCCTCAATATTTGAAAAAAAATTGGTGAAAAAAAATAATAAATGTATTGGGTCACATGCTTTACCAAAATTGGGCCTATGTGAGGCAGTATAGTATTTTATATTTTCAATTGGTTTAGCGAGAATATACATATTGCAAGAACTAAATTAGGCCCATAGTAGAGGGCACTATTGAGTGTAAAGACACATTCCAATTTTTTTCCTTTTTTTTTCCCATAATATTAGTAGGCATGTATAAAAAAATTGAAAAAATGGGCGACATTTCAAAAATTGGAACACTTGTTAAAGTAGGCATTCTATTTTTTGAAATGCCTCCAAATAACAAGAGAGGAAACTAGTTGTGTTTGCCCCATACATGCTTGGTAAAACCTAAAATCATACATGCATGTCTATTATCTTAGGGCAATAATAAATTTTTATAACATTAAAAACAACAACAATACAAACAAATTATTCAATTAAAAATTAATTTCATTATGATTTTTTGTTATTAAATCTTCATCAAAGCCTTATCAAAGTTTTTAAAATAACATCAAATTAATTTTTTAAATTTATATCTCAAAAAATAAATTTACATTAATTAATTAATTAAAAAACTGATGTGTTTTATTTTAATTGATTATTGCATAATCTTTCAAGTCAAGTTTTTTTTAATCTCATTTTAATAATATTTAAAGGAATCGAAGCTAATTATTTATATGTTTATCAAACACATTTCATTTAAAATTTTTGTCATATGAATTGTTTTTTATATTTCATAGTGATATGAAACCTCGTGATACAAAAAGGCAAGTGACAACCCCAAAAAAAAGAAAATATAGAAGCATGATTAAACCAGTTACCCAACATTCATATTTTGAAAAGAAACCCAACAAGTAGATGGGTAGACTTCAAAACAACCCATCAATTGGATGGGTGCACCCAAAATCTACACATGCACATCCATTAGCTTGGGGCAATAAAAATATGAGAGTTACCAATTTCCCATTGCTGCAAAAGTTTGGAAAATTGGGGGAGGGGGCGTGGGGGGGGGGGAGAAAATTCAACAATTTATTGAAAAAGTATTATCAAAAAAAATTTAATTCAAAAAAAAAAAATTAAAAAAAAGGCAATTTTCTGTACCTTTAGGTAGCCCCCCCAAAAAAGGATGATTAAATTTCTCCTTTCATATTTTGAATAGCCAAAATTGGCTAAATGAGATTATGGGTGATCACCACCTCGGCTACACCACAAACCATCGAACATTTTTGGTAGTATTGTGAAAAGATTGGTGAACATTCTTTCAAAATTGTGGGACCAAATGAAATTCTATGTCACTAGTGTTGGGCGGGTGTATCCATTTTATTATATCCGCCAAATCAAGAGTAAGTATAAAATTTCAAAAAAATACCCATTGTAGACATGAACACATGAAATTTCAAACATCCTATGAAAAAGTTAACAAAATAAAATAAAATAAAATAAATCAATGATGTTAAAAATAATTTTTAAAAAATGTTATTATAATGGAAAACAATAGGTAAAATTCAAAGTGGTTCCAAGAGCATATGATAAGAGTTTTTTTTTCTCCCAGGGTAATTAAATGTAATAAATAGAAATAAAATGCTATATATGAAGATATGCAATAGTTAGTCACCAAAATGTGAACATATGCATTAAATAACCACATGCATTTCAAAATATGAAAAAAAGTAAAAGTAAAATAAATAGATATTTATTTATTTATTTTATTTATTTGCCTATATATATATATATATATATATATATATATATGCGCTATATAATGATTTTGGCATAAACTGTGAATTTTTTACCCTCTCCATAAAAATTACCCTCCCTGAGTAAAGGTAAATCTCAACTATATATTAGTCAGATAAATTAAAGAATGGATAAATCTGAAACATTTACCAACCGGGTAGGATACTAAAAAGGGTTAATTAAAAAAACACATTTACTAACTAGGCGGGGCAAATATTTACCCCGTTATATACCCGCGGGTATATCAGGGCGCTAGATTTACCCGGCCAGCAAGGGTCTCCTACAGTGGGGGGATAAGATGGACACTTTGTTGAAGAGAAGAAGGAAAGAGAAGAGAAGAAGGTCTAAGAGAGCATATGCTTCACAAGGCCTTATTGGGCACTTTGCTACTTTTGATCCCCTTTTTTCCTGCCATTCCTCTATCCACAATTGTCTCTAACTAATGGAAGAGAGAAAATAGAGAGAGAGAGTGAGAGAGAGAGAGAGAGTGTGTGTGTGTGTGTGTTTGTGTGTGTGTTTTGTGTTTTTTTGAGTGAGTGTATATTGACTTCAAACTTGAAAGCTCAAACAATTCTTCACTCACTGAACCAAAGCTTGCAGTTTTCCAGATCTTCAGACCAGCTTCTAAAGGTGGCACCTTGCAAGTAAAAAGAAAATTACAAAAGGAGGAGGAGGAGGAGGAGGAGGTGGGAAAGTCGATTTGGAGCTTGCTTTTTTGTTTTTCTGCTAACTGACATTGTGGCCACATCTTCTGGAATGTGAGTTGCTTTTGAAGAAGTTTGAGGAGGGAGAGAGGAGGTTCAGATTCTTGTGGGTGAATGACTGAGGTTTGTTTTTTTTTTTGGTGGGGGGCCGTTTTCTGAGTTTGGAAATTGGTGTCAGTTCTCCAGGAATCCTGAAAATCCCTTTTTGTTTGTTGGGTAATATTTTATGTTTCAATCAGAGGAGAGAAAAGAGAAAAGGGATTTCTCTTGAAGCTTAATTTGCTTTCTTACACACTTTTTTCTGTTTGAAGCTCTCTCTGTGCCTCTCCGTATAATTTCAAGTATTGGGTTGTGATGTTCATGCAAAATTTGGGGAGATTAGTATGTGTTTTGATTCAAGGGGGGGACTGCATTGTTCTGGAACACTAGGTACTCTTTGTTGGAAATAATATTGTTGCAAAAATCGCCTTTAGTTTCCATCTCTTCTCTCTTTCCAATCCAATTTGAGCTTTTGTTTCCCAGCTTCCTTGGTCATCATCATACCTTTGATTCTATTCTAAATTTTTTGTTTTCTCCTGACCAAAATTGATCTCCATCTTGAGTTTTAGAGCTGCAGTTTTTCCTGTATCCATTTTGTTAAAGCCCATATGATTATATCTTTCTTCCAAAATTTGCTGTTACAAATCATTTGTATTTTGATGTTACCTCATGACCTAATTGGCATTACTGGATTTGCATCTAGTCCAGTTCATGACCTAATTGGCATTAAAGGATTTGCATATAGTCAAATTCATGACCTAATTGGCATTGTAGAATTTGCAGATCTAGTCAACTTTATGATCTAAAACTGAGGGTTAGAGATTTCATTCACTCCTGAATTTTGTCTGTGTAGCTAGCACCTGTCAACATGATCTTGTTGAAATCCAAACCCACCCACAGATTGTCATCAAAGGTGAAGCTTGAGGTTAATGCATTAACATTGTGCCATGTTGATGTTGATGTCATTGTTCCTGATTGCAGAGAGAAGGCAGGAGGGAAGCTGCAGGCCATGGCACTTGCAATGAAAGTAGGGGTACCATCTTCTGCATTATTTTGCCCCACTGTTTTCCAATCACTGCAATGTGAATCCCGTAGCAGAGAACCAGTCGGATGTGGACCCTCCCTTGCAGCCAAGCCTTATCCTCAGCTCGAATGCCAGCTTGACAATGATCAATCCCCGACAATAACAACTTTTGATGTCTCTCGGAGGTAGGTTTTCTATCCCAATTTCTCTCATGCTTTTGTTCTCATGCTTCTTCCTTCAAAATCATCGAGTGCCTGAAATGCAGTTGGTCTTTTACATCTCTCTTGGGTTCATCTTTTTTTCTTTAGACAATCGACCAACTCAAGAAGAAATGCAAAAAGGATTATGGGATAGTTTGTGTCTGCAGATGGTTTGTTGCTGTGACAGCTTCTGGCACAACTTGGGGGTTACTTGGACAGCCAGAAGCTCAAGCTGGGAAACGCAAGCCACCACCACCAGTGGAGAAGAAGGTAGAGGAGGATAAGGGATTGAGTGCATATGATCAAAAGCTATTAGCTAGTGCCCGTCGCAAAGAAGCTCTCAGATTGTCAATTGAAGGTCAAAAGGCAAAAGGCAAGTCCCTTGCAAGCAATCCATGATTGTTTCCATAGCCAAATCTCAGCTCTTATTTTCTCTCCTTTTTTGGATTTTTGAGTATCTATGGTTAAGCACGATGTTTGTATAACGAAAACTGGTATAATACAATAGTAGATGAATTTTGCTTGCTTGTTGCACTCTTTTTTCTACTTGACGTGCTCTGCGTATTTTCAGAGTTGTCTGAATCTGTGAATTGTGATGGAGTGCCATGCCCATGTTTCTGAAAATTCACAATGATATGTGTATCTATGAGATTGCAGTGAAAACCTCACAGTAGCACACTGAAGCTAGACATTGTGTCAGTTCTGGCCAAAAGCAAAACAAAACATGACAAGAAGGAATGTGGTCATACCACAGCATTGTAAAAAAAGGCATTACTGAAAGTGGCTTTGGCATAGTTTCTGCAGATATATATATAACACATCTGAGTGCCAACCTAGTGCAAACTCCAGTGAGTTAAGAAACCCCCCAAGTAGCAGCACAAGTACATTCAACACATCTAGAGACATAACAAAAGGGGGTAGTTCCAGGATCAAACTCTTTTAGTGCTTGTCAGTGAGTGCTGTGGCGTCTGCAGAGTTTGCAGGTTCCTTCTTCCTCAAAGAACCTCAACAACAGCGGCTGCAAGAATTCATCAATTTATGCCCCACTGAAAATTCATGTTCCAAATCTTCAAAAAAAGCAATCAGATTTACAAAACCCTAAAACCTTATTAGGGTTAGGGTTGTAGAAGATCAACAGGCACTAATCTAGCATTTGGAGAGAGACTGTTGTGAGTATAGATAGGTACACAGCTAAATGCTGGCAATTTTCTTCTTCCCTTTCCAAAAACAAGCAAATTCATTTGCACGCAAAACTGCAAATCCGGCGCAAGATCGGCAACAGCGCCACACACCAATTTTCGGCGGATTTTTTTGGGCGGAAAATTCGCGAAATAGTTGCGGAAGAGGTAGGAAAGGAAGAAGAAGTAGAAGAAGACTGAAGAGCTCCGAAATTGTGTTTTTTTTAATTTGCATAAAATTGCCCAAAAAAAGGATACCAAAATTTTATTAAATTAAAAATTAAATTGCAATAGTTTTTTTTTAAAGGGTTAGCTAAAATGTCAAGTACGTACCTACCTACCTATTAGGTAGGTACCTTTCTCAAGTACCTAGGTAGGTACCTACTACCTATTGTGAAAAATCAATCATTGAGAACTTGGACGGTGAGATCTTGATCTTTCACGGATAGGACACTGGCGGGCAGATGTACTAAAATTAGATCGCACGTGTGAACGCAGCCCGAAGGAATCTGGTTTTGCGCTCTACGTCTGTTGTCGTTCGTGTTTCGCTGCGGAGAGAGAGAGAAGAGCGCCCGCGCGCGCGCGAGAGAGTGAAGAGAGAGATCGTATTTGTGTTTTTCTCTCTCCGTCTGGATTTTTTTTTTCTACCTCTTCGTCTTTGGATGTTGTTGCTGTTATGTTGTTTTGATCATCCAGTTTTCTTTTGATTTTGATTTTGATTTTTTTTTTTGGGGCGGGGGGGGGTGTCCTTTTTTTTTTTTTTTTTGATGGGGTTGCAATTCCCAGTAAGAGGAGTTGGAGGAGGGGGAGCAGGTGCAAGTGTGGAGCAACATCTCGGGGCTCTACACATCACCGAAGATTACGGTTCGCAGATGTGGAGCATGTGAGTTCCATCTTAGCCTCTTATCGTAAGTTTTTGTTTTGGAAGGCGTCTTCTTCTTCTTCTCTTTGTGTCTCTGGTCTGTGGCTCTGCTTTGCTCTGTGTTTTTTTTTGGCCGTCCCTGTATAGGGCTTCCTTGGATTATTTTATTATTATTATTATTGGAATATCTATTCTTTTGTAAGGTTTGAGGAGATAAAGAAGATCTGCATATTCAAAAAGCCTGAAAGTTCTTGTCTGCCGTGTTTCTTTTTCTCTCCCTGATATTAGGGATTGAAGAGGGTTGATTTGTGTCTGTTGTTATTATTATTATTATTATTGTTCTATAAAATTTTAATGTCTTGTGGCATAAGGAGTTTTGATTTCTTTTATGAGGTATGGTAATGAATCTGTTGATTGCAGTTCATAAATGTCACATGTATGGCTTTATGTGTGGAATTGAGAATGGATGTTCTGTGAATCTTTCTTGGTCATTTGTCTTATTATGGCTTGTTTTGTGATGTTGGCTAAATATACAGGGGATTGTAGATTGCACACAGGTTTTTGTTGCCCCTTAGAAATTTGAAACCCCTGGATGTTGTCTCTTGTCTGTCTCATGTATTTTCAGGGTTTTTGGGATATGTGACCAATTCTGTTTTGTAGTTTGCGGTGTGTGGCATGGCTTTTTGCAGCTTTATGTTCATGAATCTGTTTGCAAAGGGATCAGGGTTGCATGGTAAGGGTATGTAGTTCATTGTTGTGGATGTTCCAATTGGCTTGGAGCACTTCATTTTCTAGTGTTTTTTCTTTGTTTTGAATGGAGCAAGGTTTATGGATCTTTCTTGGCTTTCTTGTACATTATTTCATTCCTAATTGTAGAAAAGACGTCTAGGCTTTAAGTGGGTGTCTCTTCAGATGGTGCTATGTGCGTTTTGTTCATATGGTGCCAGTACATGCTTAAATGATGGAAGATTATGTTGATACCATGTATGCAGATTGGATTGAATTTCTCTTCCTTCTCACAATGAGCTACCAATTTTAGTGGAGTTTCTTGTACCAGGTTTCTTCTTCAAGTGAATATGTGGTTGTACTCTGTGTTTTTCTGTTTGCCATATGCTGGCCCAGAAGCCATCTTTCAAATGGTTGGTCTTATTGGCCATTGCTGTTCTGTTTTCCTTTCAGCTGACACCAGGTAGAGATGGAAGAAAGTGGTAAATTCATAGTGGAAGGAAGAGGTGATATTATGAGGCGATTGGATGATGACACGGCTATTCACGTACTGCAGTATCTGGATACTGCTAAGGACATTGCATCTGCTGCTGCGGTGTGCTGCTCATGGCGTCGTTTTGGTCAGTGTCTTTCCCCTTCCCTGTCTTCACTTTGCTTCTCATCTGTTTTCCTGGAGTAGTTCAAGGTGAGTAAACTCTTCATCATTGAACTCTTTGGAGACAACAAACTTTAGGTAAATTTCTGAACAGTTGCTTCTATGCGGTTGTGTGGGTGTCAGTGCTCGAAGGACAGTTGTGGAAGGGCTTGTGTATTAAGGAGTTTCCAGAAGTGATGAGGTTTGATGAGTTAATGGAGACAGATGTAATGCAAAACAATGAAGCAGCAGGTTCAAGTGGGTCCTCATTCCGACAGATTTTGCTGAGGGAGGATCGTATTTATCGCAACCTCTTTTGTGAGCTGAAGTGTGAGCCATTGCTTGAAGTGAGTTGCATTAAGGAAGCAGTTGGTGCTTCAAGTACAGACAATTATCCACAAGAGAGCATATTCCAGACCTTGTATCCCAGGCCTCGCTATTCTGATGAACAGACACCATCCTATTGGTCAAGTACTGGTGAGCGGGATATTAATGTTCCAGAGACTCTGACCTACAATCTGACATCCACCCTCTGTGTTGTTCATGAGGTTCATATCCAGCCATTTCAAGGTATGTTGGTTATGAATTTGTCATGAACCCATACTGTGACCTGTAGGATGTTTTGCTAAACTAGGGGTGAATCTCTTAGATCAAAAGTGTGCACTACCAGTTGGTTCTTAAAAAGAGCAAAGAATTGCATAGTGTATGGGACCAAATCACTGTCACAATTCCTGGTAACCCTTGTCACAGGAATTTTAGTCCTCATGACATCTCTGTGGGACCAGTGAAAGTGAAGTGGATGCACTGATGCTTTTTGTCTACAAGAACATGAAAAACCCTGCTCCAGAACTCATGGTAATAGAGGGTTTTGTGCATCATTCTGATTGGGCAACTTGGAAAGATGTGTTCAAGGGTTGCAATGAGCTCAAGTTCAACCTCCTTTAACTTTTGATTCAGTTGCAAGCTATGTTGCCAGCCCCCTGCACTTGTTGGCAGTGCTTAGTAGAAGACTGGTTAGAAATGTGTAGTAGTTCATCCAGCATATATTTATCCTTTAGCTTTGGTTCTTGTCACAAAATCAGGTATGTTTGATGCGCTCAAAGTCTGAGTGGGTGAATCTGCTTTTTGTGTCTGCTGAATATGACAGCTTTTTTCCAGACTGATCAACCAATTTACTCAGCCCAATATGTGCGGATTCGACTGGGCTACTCAATCATGCCTTCAAAGAGTAGGAGTGTAGTTAATAAAGCATCTCAGTGCATCTCTGCAGAGGAGTATTTGTGGATGTATGAGTCACCAAAGTTCTCCATGGAGCAGGTATATCCGGAAGTAGTTCATATGCAGTTTGCAATACTGCCTTTTCTCATCTTTGCCTGAGGAGAAAGTTACAAGGTAACTGTGAAGAGGTATCTTGATAGCAGTAATTTCCAGTCCTTATCTGGGAGTTTTTCTCCTGGTCCTGGTTTCCTTTATTGCAATAACAGAGATTTCTCAATACTCATGAAAGTTATGTTCAACTTTTGGAGTGGTCATGCTTTTTCATTATTGCGATGTGGAGGATCTGAACTGCTGCCAAAGTTGACAAAAATGTGGTTCTGTGTACATCTGTGTCTAGTATGCTGTTCAGAGATGTTATGGAATTAAGAGTTGATCTGGGAAATGAACAGGTGGACTCAATCCAAGTCTTCAAGTTACCACGCCCTGTGCTATGCATTGGAGGAGTTCTTCAGGTGGAGCTTTTGGGTCGGGTACAGACTCAGGCAATAGATCAGCTCTACTACATTTGGTAATGGCCACTCTAATCTTGGATTTTTCCCTGCCAAATTAAGTCTTGGGTTTGTGTTTATCATGGTAGCTATTTGCCTTGGTTTTATTCTACTACACTGTTGAAGAGATTCCTTGAGTCCCAACAAACTAGAGATAAATCTGCCTGTCACTCCTGCTTTGATAGTTGCATCAATCTAGCAAGGTTAGCACAGCAAGGTGGTCTGTGAGTTTCATTGCAGGTTTCTGTTTGGATTGCAAAATTGATTGATTGCTGTGGGTGTTGGGTTTTCGATTGCAGTATATGCTATGTGAGTGCACTTGGCCGACCACTTTCAAACTTTAAACTGCACATTCATGGCCAACAAAATCACCATGTTCTTGAGTTTCAAGGGAAAAAGGCACCAGAGACTGTTTCAGAAATTGTAGGCACATGCTTGTCATCCGAAGTGGAATCTGCCGGAAGTGGGTGGCATTTATTTGCAGAGCGTATCAGGCACCTCAGAGTTAGCCGAGTCCTACGTAGGAACCGCTTACTTTTAAATGCTCTGCTTGGGAACATTGCTGTGGCAAACTTGCTTTTGGGTCATGAGGATCCTGAGGACTCCAGCAGTGATGAAGACACTGCTGAGCAAGATAACGAGGGAGGAGACAATGAAGAGGAGGGTGATGTGGATCATGGAGATTGGTCTCCATAGCTGGAGTTGAAATTGTGTGCCAATGCAGACCGTTTTGCTTAGATTTGGTTTAAGCTCTCGTTGTGTTACCCTTGTTTTCTCATCAAGTTTTTTCCTACTGACCATGAAATTTTCCATTTGGTCTTATTTTCTGCCACCATTTTGGGGAAACATAATCTGACCAGACATTCTGTGAGTCTAAAAGAGCCAAATGGAAGGCCCTCTTGATGGTGTGTGTTGTTCAAATACCCAAGGCCCTGTTCTACACAGAAGGTGTGTATATAAAGTGCTGTGTACTGGAAGATAGGTGCTAGTTGGCCAGACACCGCCCACTATCTCAGAAGTTGCTTTGTGATCTTGTAGGACAAGGACTACTGCATTATACAACAGGATGTTGCAATTCAGTAAATTAGCACCTTGAGGGCTGATGCTTTTCCTCTACTGGATAAGGAGTTTTGCGGAGTCATGGATGTGAAGGTGGATGTGAAGGGGGCTTATGATTCACCAAAAACAGCTGAGAACTTCTGCAACAAGAAAGTATTGTCTTGTGTGGATTGAGTTCTCCCGCAGGGAAGTAAATTCCACTTTTTTTTTGTTATTTCCATGTTTGTGCAATGCTGTCCTCAGTGTTCTGGGAGCCCTTCTGTGTTGGGTATGAAGGTGTGTTGGGTATGAAGGTTTGTCATTATGATTGCCCTGTTTTCATTTGCAAGAAATCCTCTGATCTCCCCTTCCCTGGTGGTCCTGGCGCGCTCCCTAGTCAAACTTCAAACCTCCCATAATTTGATGTCACCAAATTTTGGCCATGCGAGAAATGGGAGTCATACTTCTCGGCACCAATGACTCCTTCCTCCCTCCATCTTCACTGCTTCCTCTGTGTGTGTGTGTGTCTCTCTCTCTATCTCTCTCTCTCTCGTTTTTCAATGCCTGAACAACAACCATCTTAAAGCACACATAAATTATATCTTGACTACTACTAGTAGCCTACTACTTCAAAATATTAATGAAAAATTTATGCTCTCTGAATTCTCATGGTCGGTTATTAGTGTTGTCTGTTACCTTGTTTTTGTGGGGGCCTGTGTTGCACCAGAATTTGTTGGACCAGACTCTGTTTCTGTATTGTCTTTCAGATTGGGAAAACCTGCTTTCAGACATGTGTGTTTGCTTTTTTCTGGGGAATTTGTAAATTCTTTTTGTCAATGAATTTAGGGTTTAGGATTTAGGCTTTCACTTTTTCTATTTGTTTGTGTTTGGATGCCTTCTTCGCACATTGCACTAGAACTGTTTGATCAGACTCAGTTTGTATTGGTAGTTGAAGTACTTTAGGAAAAGCTCAAAAAGCTCCTTTTTTTCTCTCTTTTTTTCTTTTCCTCTTTGGGTGGTTGTTTTTCAGGCATTGAAAATTTATTGTCAAAGTCTTTTGGAGATTTTTTTTTTTTTTTTTTTTTGGGGTTTTTTTTTTTCTTCTTCCCTTTTCAACCAAAAAAACACCCTTTTTTCCTGCTTTTGTTTTTTTAAATTTTTTTTTAAAGTTTTTTTGATTTTTTTTTTTTTTTTTTTTTTTTGGGGATTTGTTATCTCTCCCTACCAATGCCAACCAAAAACACACCCTTCTGACCTGAAGTTGTCTGATCAGACTCCTTTGTTCCTGGATGCCATTGAGAAAGCTTACTTTGAGAGAAGATGTATTTGTTGTTGTCTGCATATCAAAATGTGAATATTAAAATTCTTGTCAAACTGATCCATATTTTGTTTGTTTTGGCAAATTGTTGTTGACATAAGTAGGGTTTTTGTTGAGTGAAACAGATGGAGAATTTCATGTCAAAATAGGTATTGTTTTCCTACTGTAACGGGGATGGGAAGCTTTTGGTCAAAGTAGTAGCAGTTTGTTAGCTACATGGGATTGAAAGATTTGTCTCACACAAAGCATTTTTTGGTTAGGTAAGAAGGATTGAGTTTTTATTTTGTCAAAAGTAAGTACACTTGTTTGGTGAAACCAATCGAAAAAAATCTATTATAAAAGTACACATATTGTACTTGGGCATTTCCACCAATTTAACAACCTCCTTCAAGTGGATAATTTGTGTGCCAAATTTGTGCTATTTCTCTACAAATATTTCAAGAAAAACTTGTGAAAAAAAACCAGTTTTTCGTGTAAAATCTGTTTTCTCATATAAAAATTCACCACTTTTCTGACATGAAAATTTTGAAAAAGGAAAATACAAAAACTATGTTTTAATTTTGGAAAACAAGAAATGATTCATTTTTGTCATTTCAACTTTTAAGAGCTTATTGATTTTTAAATTTCAACATCACCCAATTTTTTTAAAATCGAGTTTCTGACCTTATCTTTTCCTTTTTGTATGCCAAAATGAATACACCCTTATGGTGTATGATAGCATTTTGTGCCACATCCTTTTGGCAAGGACTGTTGCAGAAATAAGCTGATTTTCTTTTATCCCAACAAATACTTTCAAATTTGAGTATTTGCAATTTTTAAATTGTCGTTTATTTAACTTTTTAGTGCGTTTATAATGCATACCTTTGTGACTTAAAGAAGGATGATGATGATGATGCAAAGGTTGTCAAGTTATGGGAATCATTGTCTCTTCTCCACAAGTCTAGTGAGTCTTAGGTGAAACATGCTTCAATATATACATTTAAAAGAAATTTACAATAAGTTTATAGAAATTTTAAATATTCAAAATAAGTGTAAAGGGGAAAGCGATGAAAGGTGAAATTGAATCACATTTTTGTGTCAATAAGCAAATTTGAAGAACTCAAGTGACATATATACTTGCGATACTAAAAATAAAATCTTCAAAAATTTAACACTTTTGTAATTCAAGATCAACTATTTATTTTCATTGGTCAATGTGCCAAATAAAACTAAATTTTGTGGTATTGAAAATTTGGTGATTTTTTGCCAAAATTTTTTTTTTAATCAAACTTATTCAAATTTACACTAGAAAATCAAAAGTCTCCAAAATGACAAAATTTGTCCCAAAAAAAAAAAAAAACATTTGTACCTGATACATACAAGTCATAGAGCATCTACACCAATTGCACTACATTTTGGTATTAAATTTAAAGAGTCATATGCGACTAATACACTAGTACCTTGGCCAATTCAACACTAATTATATTATTTCCAGAAATGTTGAAATTTTCAAAAATTATTTCTTCCAAATCAAAAAATATTGTGAAGGAAAATAGTGAATATTTAAAAATATTCCATGAGTTCAAATAAAATTTTCAAAATTAATTACTTATTCGACGGACATGTGTTGAAATGGCCAGGGTATTATGGTAGTTAAAATGTCTCCAAGCAGCCTAAGTATGAAGTAGAAATGAACTTAGCAAATAACCTGGTGTAGGTTAGTTTTAGCATGCTTGATAGTTATTGCTTGTTGGTAGAGTTCCTCTAAAGTGTTTTACAACAAGTTTGCTCCCACACTTTCTCCCTCCCCCCTTAGATTAGCTTGCAAATCCTATAGTTTCACCAACAAGTTTTCTTCTACCTTTCAATTTTGTGTAGATAGTTATTATGACATTTTGAGAAAGCTCTTTGTATGGAGTTGATTTGTTGTAGTCATTGTGCCTTGTTTACATGATTATAAAATCTAAATCTAAATCTAAAATGGTAATTTGCCATCTTCATTAGGATTTTATTGGTGACATTACACCAAAACTTAGCATTCTTAATTAGGACAATTTATGACCATATCATAGGGTATCATCAAGTAATTATGCGTTTTATCTAATCACACATAGTCATATACCCTTAGTTGTCATTAAGATTATACAACAAAGGCGCATGTTGAATTTCATAAGCTTGAGCAATGAGGATGTGTCATGTTTGGCCCTCTTTTTTACCAATTACCAGGTTCTATTATTTTGGTTTTTAGTATTGACTTCATGAGGGTGTAATCAATATTAGAATTTTCATCCATTATTAAATTGAAGTTTTTTTACCTTTCTAATCACTTTCAAGTGTATTGAGCCCACTGCTGAAAGATTTGTTGTGCTTTTGGAACAAGGTTTGTTTTAATTTGATATTCTTCCTTATTGTTTTGCAACATGGTTTTGACATTATAGATGCAAAACAATGTTCGGGGTTGGTTGTATTTGCATCTTTGTTATTACTCATGTTGTTACAAATTAAGGTGCATTCCATGGTTGCATATCATCAAAATGTCACATAAAACATGACTAATTACATCAACTCGAAACACAATTGATTTTTAAGAAGGTGGAAAGTTGACTTGGAATAACAAGAAATCGAATAATGAATTGACTATTCCTTTAACAATAAGGAATAACACCAATGAAATAAATTATGAAACAAAACTGAAATTCCAAAAGGGTTTTCTTTGTTAATGATTTGAAATTTACAAAGTGATGTTTAACTCACATGCATAGATTTGCACATCTCTTGAAAAAAAAAAAAAGTGTTCATTATTTCATTTGAGCAAGATATTAAAGATAAAAATGCATACCAAAGTTTGGATATATAAGGAGATTTGAAATGAGCATGCTAATAATTATTTGTTGACATTATTTGTTATAAGTTGAGGTGTGGTGAGTTGGTGAAGGACTTGGTTTGTGACCATGAAAGCAAAGGATCCAATTCCCTATTTGTGTCATCCTACATTTTCAACTTATGAGATGGATAGTATTAGACTAGGCCATTTTTTAACTATGTCATATTTATGATCACCTATGACCATGCTAGGCTACTTAAGTTAGGCTACTTGTTATCTATCATAGGCTATATTACTTGCAACCTATTACTAGGCTAAGCTACTTCAACCTACATCATGCTTGTGACTAGGCTACGCTACTTGCAAATAAAAAATAAAAAATATTTTGACACACAAATAAAATAGCCCTAAAATTCATAATACATATGGACATGATCATGAATGCCATGGTCAATGTGACCACTCCAATTAAACTGTCTAATCATGTTTTCAATTGTCTCAAATTACTATGTCAAATAAAGTGATGGATGTAGACATAGATTCATGTTTTCTATGTGTGAGATGGGTATTAGAGATTGCACCAAGCTCCCTTTAGGTATCAAGCCAAGTATTAAATTTGATAACCACGGTTAGCAAAATATCAAATACGTAGTTTTGATATATATAAGCACAGTATTCAACTTTTCAAAAAAATTAGACAACCACCAAGACAACCATCAGGCTGTCACCAATTGTTTCATGAAACCTGGTGGTTCTTTGAGATTTTTGAAATACCCAGAACCAGTGGTTATTACAAAATTCAAAGAACCGCCCCACATTGGACGTGGCATCAAACCACAAAATAAATTATAATATATGATCTATGGAATTGAATGTATTGGAAGTAATTGTGCTACATTATCAGCATTGGATCTCACATAATCACAAAAAAAACAAATGCCATTTTCTACACCCATATCTATCTATGAAGCAAGGTAGTTTGTTTTGTAGCTATGAGATCCATCGAACTGGGATGCTTCAGATCATGTTCTTGGTGTCTTTGGAAAGCTCTCAAAGAGGAGGGGTGCAAGGTAGTTTGTTTTGTTTTGTTTTGTTTTGTAGTTATGAGATCCACCAAACTGGGATGCTTCAGATCATGTTCTTGGTGTCTTTGGAAAGCTCTCGATGAGGAGGGGTGTGTGGGCTTGGTTCCGTGATGTTTGGACTTGAAGTGCAAAAGTTCTTGGATATTGAATGATTTCTTCATTGAAAACTAAATTAAATCATAGCTGAAAATTTCAGAGGAATTGGAATGTGCCTTTGGTGCTTTTGGAAAGATCTTGATGAACAGGATTTAATGGAATTTACTTGATAAGATTTGGATTCAGAATGTGGGAGATATTGATTTTTAAGTGATTTCTGATGCTGAAAATTCAAATAAATTCCAAAAAACCAGGTTTTGGAAGGAAAGATCAGTTGAGGACGTGGTAACACTTAGGCTGAAGGCACAGGCCACACTAGTTAATATTATATATGAAAAATTTCACCAAACCATGTGTCACTAATCATGTTTGTTTCACAAACTTCATGTCTTCCTTTTTAATAGAATTATTATAAGATAAACAAATAATTACATGATGAGAATAGCGTGATAAAATATTTGAAAATGAATATTCAAATGAGACCTTGCAAGTTGCTAGATGCACATTTACAAATAAGTATACATATAATACATGCTCCCTTAGCTTCAAAATTTTTAAGATGTTCCTAATGTTGTATAAAAACTTCCAATCACATTTCCAAGAAAATGGAATTTTTCTTTTCATTGTATTTGTGTTTAAAATCTTGTTCTTATGAAAACAAAGTATTGCAAAACCACTCCTATTTATGGTCCTAATGTTTCCAACTTATGCTCGCCCCCACAAGTTCCAAGTCTTTATAGATATTCCCTAAAATCTTTAATTATTCCTTTAGAATGTTTCAATGTTGTTCACAAGTTAATATCAAAGATTTTCATAACATGCATGCATCAAAAGGGGGGAAGTTTAGGTGGTCAAAAATGTATTATGTAATTGCACCCACCCAAATTAGGAGTATAGTAAAAAACATATACTTAATCTATTTTTGCTAATTGACTAATTCTAACTTGATAGGAGCTAGCTGAGTTGATGTAGGTCATTGATTAGGTTAGCCCTTGCAATTCATATTTTATGACAATACCCATATTAATTAGATGCGCCTTTTATAGTTGGCATTGGGTTGTATATAAAACAGTTATCATGATGCATTCAAATGGACTAGGTACTCATGTAGCGACATACAAGTGAAAACCCAAAGTTGTATGTAATCTACAAAATCTAGATTTTAACAAGCCATATGCCATGTTGTTAACTTAGATATACCTAGTAGGAAAACATTTAATGTTTGGCACAATGTTATTCCACCACATAATGAGAAAATATTTCATTAGATGCACATTAGGTTTAACAAAAACTACCATAGCCTTGGGTCAATTTCCACATTGACAAAACGAACAATTTTTTTTTTCAAAAAATGAATTCGTTTTTAAAATTTGAAATTATATATATATATAAATATAATCTATTATATTATTGTGATAGGAGTAGTGAAATTATTTAGAGTGTAGCGTATAATAATTATGATGATTTTCAACATGTGAATTTCATATTTTCACAAAATTTCATTTCACTATTTTGAGGATTATTTAATGAAGAAATTGACCTCATGGTAAGGTAATTCACAATTACACCTGTTACAAAAAAACTTTGCAAAACAAATTCTTGAAATTTAAATTTGAAGTAATGACCACAAGCATGTGTTAAAAAGATGCCATGCCATCTAACATGCCATATTGATTCCATATCCATGATCCAAATTAATGACTAGTTTGATGCATGTTAAACACTTATTAATATTGGACTAGCATCAACAAGTATGTATGTGATATATATTTCATTGACATGTTAAACAATGAAAGGGAGTCATGATATGGCGAATGTCCATCATGAAAGGTTAGTAATTTATCAAGTGGTTGTGGTTAAATAGAATGACACCTCCAGTGATCTAAATTTGACAAGTGGAAAATGTGCTTATATTTCACTCATATCTATCAAATTGTTTACATACTTCAATGGCATGCACCATGAAGTGTTGTGCCTAATTTCAAAGTTTCATAAATAGGTTATCCAAAGCTTCCATGGCAAGGGGTTTTTTTTAAATAAGTTTTTTTATAAATTATTTATAAATTTAAATTATTGAAAAAAATTGATTGTGAAAACTTGGAAATTTTTTCAAAAAATTTAGCAAAATCAGTTGAATTTACACCAAAAAACAATTTCCAAAATTTTCCCATGGTTTGTAAAAAAAATTCAAAATTCAAAAGATTGTTCCATAGAATGTAAAAGCATATTTGTTATCCATTAAAGAACCAAGTGGAGAATTTTGAGTGCATTTTTGGACGAATGTTTTTTCATTTGTTGTTTAAGAAAAACATCAAGGTGATACTTTGTGAATGAATGAATAGTCAGGAACAAGGGCCATACCCCTTGCATAATTGAAGATCCTTCCCATCTTAGTTCCCTTAAAATACAAAGATTGCTTTTAAGCTTTTATTAAGTATTTGTTAGTTTGTTAATTTACTTGTTGATACTACCTGTTTTTTGAAGTTCTAGTTCCAATATGATTCAAAAACAAAGAATTGATATTGGCCAAAACTCTCATGACTAAAATGTCTTTATTGGCCTTGCCTACCAAGGCAAGGGTATTGTGTTTAGATTCATTATAGAGTGTAGTAGCTTAAGGGACTTTGACCCTAGGTAATAGGTCTATTTTTATATGAGGATTTTTTAAAGATGATATTTTAGCTTTTGTCGAAACTTGAGATTAGTTATAGAGTTATAATATCTTGAAAGCTTTTGGTAACTTTTAGAGGATTTTTTGAAGATTATATTTTTGCATGATGAAATATTTGAATTTTCATAATTCTTCTTTTTGCCTTAAGATAAATTTTTTAATGTAAATGGCAAGGCCACAGTGTGACACACACCCCTTGATTATGTAGTTTTTTGGAACAAATGGACAACATCCAGTGCAGGAAGAAAGAGCAAGTAAGTACAAGAAGGCAAGGGCACCAGGGTAGAGAACCAAACCCCAGTCCAAGGGAGCCCACCCAAAGTACCAGCAAATAATGCCCACCAGTAGGTGAATGATAACAACACCAATGAAAACTAAACGGCTTTTTCAAACAGATTTTAGGTTATATAGAGTATTGTCTCATTTAGAAGGCAGCTTCAATAGAGTTGGGGAACCAAACAATTAACTCGGTCATGTGCTTCATATTAAAATACATGATCGGCAATTAACACCAACTTTTTCATGAATATCCAAAACACATTTTTATGTTGATGTCAAGATATTCCAACAATCTAATTGAAATCCATGATTGTGGAAGTTTGCCACTTGTACAAAAAGGAGCAATCGAGGACAGGGAGGGTGACAAAGCATATTTTAACAAATTATCATGTCTTTGATTCCATAGACCACCTCCCTTGAATGTCTTATATTTTCTTCTCTTGCATCAAAACCTCCACTGCCAAAAAATAATAATAATAATATATTCATACATTAGTTGTTGAACTTGAAGGTCTTGAAACAACTATGAACAATATTGATCATTATTGGCCTCCCAACATCAAAACTTACAGTGAAAGATGGCATGTTAAGGAAAAAGGGTAGAATGTATCAAGGGCCCCCCAAAAGTGCAGTATTCTTTCTCCTTAACACAAAACCAAGTTGGGAATTACTCTATTTACTTTTGAAGGTAAACTCTAAAGCATGGCAATTCCATTATCCACTCCACCCTGTCTTCCCTGCCATAAAGATGGAGATTGAGCGGTGAGCCCTTTTGGTTATTCCTTCTAGAAGGCTCGCTCACATGTGGGCCTATTATAACTGGACAAAAACCAACACCTGAAGAGTCTTCAGGTTGAGATGAGAGCTGGTCTGGACTCTAGTATATATATATATATATAAGTTTGGGCTTGGTATCAACTCTGGTATAATACAGACCCTAACAAGCTTGTATGACCTGACACAATAGCAGCCTGGTCAGGACTACAGACCCAAGGCAATAAAGTTATTCTTACAATCCTGCCATATTTGGGTTGGTGTCTTTACCCAGTATTTAATTTTTTTTTTGCATGCCTATTTTGTGGTCATCCTTGAAATCCCCCCAACCTAGTGTGAATACCCCAAACAAGGTTTCAACTTACGGGGGGAAAAAAACAAACAAACAAACAAACCCACGGCACCAACTTGGTTATTGCTAACCTTATTGCTAACCCTTCCACTAGTGGATGGGGTCCTTTGCCAACATTCAACCTTGTTGTGAAATTTGTTCAAAAATTGTGAATAAATTATTTAACGATTCAAATGGAAAAGCTACAAAGTTTGTAAGAATTCCAACATAAGTCACATGAAAATTTATGAAAGACATATGCATGTATGAAAAGGTTAATCACTATGACACATGGGGTCACAAAAACACACGTTCAATTCTAATATGGGATTTTGGACAAGGAGCTTAGGTGATGAGTGCAAGATGTTATGTTACTTTAACTCGCACAACTTACATTAGTGAATGTGTTCGAGTTATCAAATGTATCAAGTTGAACATGGTGAAGGAATGTGCTATGATTCTTGAATTTAGTAAGGACAAATCACAAATTTTTTCGACATCATCAATTCAATAGCCTCGTTGCCAACCAAATAAAGTCACACCACAAAAGATCAAGGTGACCAAACTGGAACAAAGTGGTGCATCTTCATCATATTTTGTTGAACAACGAAGAAAGGACAAAATGTTGGAGATTTGATGGCCCTAGTAAAAAAAAGGATTGCCCTAACCCACTTCAATCCACCATTTTCAACCCTAACTTTAACCAACCATGTTCTTGTTATAAAATTTATGAGCACATGTGGATCATCATTTCACCTTACATTTGGATCCGTGGCAAGGTCAATCACAAATTGCCAATGTTAGAAAAAATTACAATATTGGAAAAGGTTAGAAAAGTAAACATGTGACCAATAAAAGGTTAGTCGTTAAGCCACCTCCAAATCAACCCAACACCATGCAAGTGAGATTTACATGCCTAAAGGTTATAATGACAAATATGTTGATGAATTTGGTAACATAGGTCAAATTGAATGTGCATATTGACCCATGATATTTTTGTAGATCCATATTTTCAAGCCCATTGGCCCTAGATGAAGTGATGTTGGAATTTTTTTTAAATGGCATGTCCTAAACAGCTAGTGGAAACCATGTTAGGGTTTCAAGGCCAATCAAGATGTTTTCAATGGTTGCATTGGTAATAAAAGCAAATGTTTGAGCACATGAATCACAAGGTGATTGTAACAAAAGATTAAATCCTCAATATTGGAAAGCTAAACATTAGGTTCACCTACCATTATCATTTTTGTTGGTGGATATAGTTTCCAACCCTATGGGGGTGTCAAGTTCCAATACTACACTAATGACATAAAAAAGGATTGCAATTCCATTTATGGATTGAAGGCACCAAGTATTTTGATTTAGGCAACAACATCAATCTATCGAACACCATCATTTGCAATTGAAACATTTTTTATTCCCAATATTCAACCAATAAAAATCTTCCATTTGGTAATCACATTATGTGAAAAGAGGGGGGACATTAGGGATGGTGGTTATGTCAAATGACACTTTGATACCAACTAATCCCCAACATATTCTTGAAGTTAGTTAAATAAAACAATCCAAGGTCATGAAAGCATGGCATGTGACTATAACCAAGTTTCAAAACCTCCTAATACGTCAAACAATCAATAGGGCAATGGTTGTTCCCAATGTGGTTGTGGTATATAATGAGGAAGGGTTTTTCAATTGAGGGGGGCATTGGCACAATGATACTACCCTATAGGATTTTAGAGTGCAATTACGTTAATCAAAACTATAACAAAAGTAATCAGTGCTTTGTTTTTCATGTTTTAAAATAATAATTTAATTTGGTGTTGAAATTGTCAGATTTATTCATATAACAACATTCATAATATAACATTGGAACATGAAAATAAATAGAATTAATTTGAAATTAATCTAATGAATTAAAAAATACACAAAAACATTTCTAATACATTGTTATGTTATTAATGTTTTAAAGTAGTAAAATGACTTATAAAATGATTTGAAAAACTTTGAAAATGACATTTTTTGACAAAATTTTAATATAAACCTTAACATAATAGTATAAAAAAAGAATTGAAGGCTATTTATTGGAATATTTCAAGAATATACAATCACAAAATAAGCAATTGTGTCTCCTTTTATTATGTTTGCACCTTTTGCTAAATTCAAATGTTCAACCTTTAATGTTGGGCAAAGTGGCAACATAAGGTTTTGGATTAACCAATGTCAATTTAGAAGCATGTTCATACTAAATCTTGACATCAACAAAGGCTTGTGATCCAAATCAATCCAACAAACCAACATATTATAGCACAATGTAGGTTCGAATAGTGCTTACACATGTTACATCCTATAACATATTGGTTGGAGGAGTGATTTTATGCCCCCTAGGGATAACCTTAAATTTTTGGGAGGAAATTGCATATTATTAACTAGGATGGCAAACAAAAAACAACCATATGGCTTTGCTATTAATGAGGTTTATTAAGGGGCATCTAGGAAAATTGAGTAAGTCAACTATGTTGATTGAATTTTCAAGCCTTTCCCATGGCTTTGAATTATTAGAAAATAACATCCATGATTAGGATGAACTCCTCAATGGTGAATTGGCAATGTCAATGTTAGGAGAAATATTGTCCATCCAAAAGTTGGCAATAGATACCATGCCACTATGAAGCATGTTGTCAAGTTGTAAGCATTGTCCAATTATTACATTCAATAGTGGATCACAACCATAACCACACATACAAGATACATCAATTAGAACAAGAAATTTTCAATTCAAACCTTCACACCTCAAAAGAAATAGGAGAGTTACATTGGAGTCTTCAATTCTTAGTTGGTGATTTCCTACCCCAACCAAGCTCTTACTCACACCTGACAAAATACTCTCCTACCTAGTAGCAACTCTACCTTCTTCCCTTACTTTCCCTAGTTCTTTCCCTTTCCACTTCCAATCACATTAGTAATCACTACTTACTCAAACTCCTATTGACTGATTATCTTCCTTCCTACTTCTCTTGTTCACACACAAATGCAAACCTTTTAGTTCCTTTCCTTAGGTCAAACCCCCTTTCCCTCAATTCCTCCTCTTTTTTTACTATTATTTTATTAAACCAAACAACCATTTTTAATACCTTCACTCCCCTTCACCTTTGAGTGGAGCAACGCCTCAAGTCCTCCCTTTAGCAGCCACCATCATCAATAAGAGATGCCTCCACTTCCATTTCCACTATGTTGTTTGGTGGGGCATACCTTGGGAGCTCACCATGATGCAGCAACCCCCCCCCCTCCCCCCCCCTTTTACACCCATTAGAAAAAATCTTGTTTTTTGCAACCAAGAAATCAATGACTAAATGTTATAAATGATTAATAATTAACTATAATAATAGGATATTACTTCAAATTTTATGTGTAAAGAATTGTAGTCATATATTACTGGTGCATTTGACTAATAAACGATGATGTGATAACAAGAAGGATGATGTCATTTTTTCATTACAAGTTTTCATCCATATGGCATCCACAATTGATGACAAAATGATGTGGATCTCCAAAATATCATATGAAAATGTGATTAGGATAAAATCATTTCAAATATAACTAAAAGATGATTATGCAAATGATGTGGACAAAATGATGTGTCATTGCATACATAATACGATCATAAAATTATTTTACAATGATTAAAAAATGACTATTAGTATAAGTTCACACAAAAGGAATTACAACATGTAGGGAACTAATTTCAATTAATATTATACATATAAATAATATTAAAATTTTAATTATATTTTTCTTGAATATAATTTATATTTGATGCATTTAAAAATATTTTATATGATTAAATTAATTATTACATATTTAAGCAAAATTTATTAATAAATTTTGATATACTAAAAATTTATATTATAATTTGAAAATAAAATAAAAATGTAAAATGTGGTAACTATATAATTCATTTCTTCATTATTTTTTATCATCAATTTAAGTATATATATTTATATAAATGAATATTACACAATTATATTAAAACATATGTGTAAATTAATAAATATATATATAATTTAAGAAAATTAATCTATATTTATTATTTTTAATTATAATTAAATTATAAATCAAATTAATATGATTAATATAAATTTTTTATTATATATAGAAATTTAAATATTATAATTGATTTGTGATCCATTTATAAATATTTTATGTGGATAAAATTTATGAATTCATATGTCTAAATTACAAGTTATTAATAAAATTATGACATATTGGGGAAAAAAATTGTATAATATAAATCCATAAATCAAATGAAGATTTAAGGTATGAAATATTTTATTTATTCTTTTATTACTCACAAAGGTTTTCCATTTACAAATCATGTGTTTAGATTATTTTTTTCAAAATAATGGTAATTGAAATACTATTCAATAACAAATTTCAATTTTTTTCTTTTGAAATAATTCACACACACACAGATATAGTTTGTGTACATTATTGAAGGAAACTTATGAATAAAATTTTCATTTTTTCATTTGGAAAATTTATCAATAAGATATGAATCATCAAATTAGAGGTTGTGTGTAATGTTTCAATGAAATATGGTTTAAATTAAATAAACATTAAATTGTTTACACAACAAGTGGGGTGGCTTGGTGGTAAAGGAGTTCAATTCCATCCTTGGGGTCCAAGGATCAAACTTCACAAATGACATTTTTATGATCAATAATCGAATATTGACCAAATATTCCATACTTAATTAAATTACTTGGGTTAGGTGCCTACCTAAGTACATTAGGTGGTATACTTAACCGTTTAAACTAGTTTTTAATTTGGTTTAAACAGTGACACATGTCAACAAATGATAAGATAACAAATAATGAAATAAAAATATATCTTATTATTTACATTATAATAATATAAATTATTATAATTTGTAATAATGAAAAATAATTATAGAATGATTAAACTATGACTGGTGATTTCACATATGTCTTTTATGACTAATGAATGAAATGTGCCACATCATTGACACATCATTGTGCCACATCATGTCCTAAACAACTATTGTCCTTAACGACTCGTTCGTAATGACTTTAAAGCTATTAGTCATTTTAGTCCTTTATGACTAAATTACCAATCATAAACTCAATCATATATTTGAAGATTTTTTTTAACAACCATTTTGCCTCTTCAATATATGTCCAACCTTTAACAACCTAAAGCTCTTGACCTCATCATCAATCCTTACTCCCCTTCACTACCTCACACAATTCCCATCACTTTAGGAGGTGGGAAAGCCATTAACAATGTTTTTCCCCACCCCATCTTAACTTGAAAAAAAGGTATTACTATTATGTTAACCTAACCCTGATTCTTGGCGCCTTCCTAAAAACCACCTCTTCCATAGTTGTACTTCTATCCAATAGACTTAACCAACCCATGTAAGATAGGATAACCATCTTTTAACATGATTTGATTAGCCTACCTCCCACCTTATCCTATCCAAGGCACGCACCCCTGGTAGAATATCTTGGATAAAATCCATCCCACCATCCTATCCCATGGACCTAAAGTTTATCTCCCCAAACCTCTATTAGCCAACTACCTATGTTTAACCAAAATTGTGTTAGGTTAATTGGGGCCCAACACATAGGACTGGGCATGATTTGGGATGCCAAATCATATTAGACATATGAACCCAATGTAGATGAAAAAGAGTAAACCATGGGGTTAGATTTGGTAAAATTATCTAATGTTGAATATGCATTAACAATAATAATGCTAACCAATAAAGGTATTTTTAACAGTTGGACTAAACATTACATGTGTGGGGATTATTATATAGTGAACAAACAAACACACTTGGACAAGTATATTCCCATGCCCTTGTTGGAAGGAATCTTTGATATGCTTGGGAAACCAAAATGTTTAGCACTTTGGATTTGTGTTCAAGCTACCAACAATTGCCATTGAAGGAAGGCACACGGTTAAAATGACATTTTGGGATTGATTATAATGGGAAAGATTGTTTATACCCATGCAAACAAGAAGAACACCCCTAGACAATTTTAAAGGGCTATGGATTGAATTTTGGCTAGGTTTGCCTATGTTAATTGTTACATCAACGATGTTGTTGTTTTTAGTTTGATTCCAAAAAACCATATGCATCATTTGTAAGAGGTGTTTGATCAACTTGTTAAAAAGCAAACCTTACACTACATCTTAGTAAGTGTATTTTTTTGGTGCGAATGGAATACTGAGGGTTGGAGGTTGTTCTTACCTAACTTGATGAAATTTGTGGTGGCATATGCTAATTGATCCAAAAAGAATAAGGAAACAAAGTATAATTCATATGAAAGGGAATGCCTTGTAATTTTTTTGGTTGTTTCATCATTTCAATGTTATATTTATGGTGGCCCATTCATAAGAAAAGTAGCCAAGTGGGCAATTTTCCTATAGGAGTATGGGTGTAAACAAATGGACAAATGTAAGTAGTGCTTCACCCAAAACAATGTGAAAGCCTTAAATGACATGCTCACAAAAAGTCATGCCACTTTGGGGTTTAACAAACATATATTTTGCTCCATGCATAATATTGGTGGTGAAGGATGCAACTACAAGTTCAATAATTTGTTTCTCGATGTGACATATGTGATCAAATGTGAGCATTATTCAACACACCTACACCTCACTTATAGCCATTACCCTTAACGGGGCTTGGTTATTGATGGAGTTTGGATTTTGCTAGTCCATGGAGTTTAATTATGCAACACAATTGATATGTTTTGGTTATGGTCGAACATTTTTCAAAGTGCCTAAAGTTGATGCCATTGTTAGATCATAGTATTGAAAAAATTACCTATGCATTTATGGACAAGGTGCTCAATACTAGGGTTTGGTGCTCCAACCAAAGTACTCATTAACAAAGGTACAAAAGTCCATGAGGAGTTCCAAGAGTTGTGTGAAAAAACATTCATAAACTATCATACAATTTCATGCAACTATTTCAAAACAAACAAGTTAATTGATGAATGGATGGTGTAACAATGAAGTGAGGTTTGCAAAAAGTATGGGCTTCAAAAGGGCCATAATAGATATTGGGATTTACAACTACCATGGTTAGCTATGGGATATAGGTTTAGTCTACAAGCTTCTCTTATGTTGTTCTAACCATATTTTTTATTGTTTGGTCATGAACTTGAACTACCAACATTATCCAATGAAACATGACGATAATAATTAATTTGGATGATCCAAATGTGTGGTTTCAAGCATGTGAACAACGAGTAGTTCAATGTGTAATGTCAACAATGATGGAAAATTGGGCAATTGTTTAGTATGTCACTATTAATGGAAATAGTTATCAACCTCAAGTTTGTAGGTTTGAGCCAAGAAATTATGTGTACCCACAACAAACAACACCAACCACCTTGGATGGGGTTACATGGTGTATCATTTTGCGAATATGGGAGGTGCTACCTTCCAAAGTGTTATTGTTAGAGGGATAGGATGGTCAAACATGGAGTGGTCACATCCATAATTGTGTGTCACATCATCTTCTACATAATGATGGCCAACCTAACATGTTTTTGGTGGTTATTCCTATTGAATTATCTTGTATGTTGTTTGGGGAGTCTATGGAGGTTGCCATTATGTTGATTTGTGATTGATGTTCTAAAGGTTAGCATATGGGATGTCTTATGCCATTGTTGGAAAAAATGTCGATTAGAAAATGGTTTTGCTCGTAGTGCATTATGTAGACCTAGGTACCTATTCCTATGATTAAATAGGGATATTCTAAGTTTTTCCCCATGATGATTCACATTTAGCTTAGGATTTGAAGGGATTGTAATTAAGCAACTAACAATGGGGCTCACATTTGCACTTGACTTATTCATCTTCTCACCTTAAAATCAAAATGTTCATTCACATTAAATTTATAGAGGGAATTTTTTACATTATTATATGGTTTATACTATGAGAAGTTGTGTCTACCAAAACATCGTTACCCTGCTAAGTTAGAGGTTTGAAATAATTAATCCAAAATTATGTTGCAATTATCGTATGGAAATATAGGGAATTAAAAAATAATAAAATGCCATGTCAAAAATTCACGAAATTCTATTGTAATTGCATATTAATCCCAAAATGGACCCTTATATGCATGAATGTACACATTATATATACGATTTTGGTCAACCATGTTTGACTTTGTTAGCAAGTTGCATGAGAGTCACATATAAAAACTATAATACAATTGGAATAAATGAAAAACTCATTAATAACTTCTTTGCAATTACTTTATAATTACTAGTGTGAACTTGGTGCATAATGCACCCGTCGAGCTTCCCCCCGCCTGTGCCCTTCACTCCGCCCGGTCTTTCCCCGCCCGTGCCCCCCCCCACCCGTGCTGGCCCCCCCTGTCAGTTGGGTAATAACTGTCACAGAAAACAAAACCCATAAAATAAAAAAACAAAAAACAAAACAAAACAAAACAAAAAAAAGGTCCGGGTAGTGCTTGGAAACTGCCCGGACA
>Ga0116227_10003270_pt1 | contig 36247 bp, 34 predicted proteins | sample S1TSphgellanicum_FD_89693 | JGI IMG/M metagenome (GOLD analysis project Ga0116227, IMG submission 89693) | Host-associated microbial communities from peat moss isolated from Minnesota, USA - S1T2_Fb - Sphagnum magellanicum MG | ecosystem: Host-associated > Plants > Peat moss > Unclassified...
GAGAAGCTCAGCTGTGGTACTAATGCATCCCGGCAGAGCACTTCCCGTCTCTTGACCACATGTCTGCGTCTCTCCTTCTCCCTCCCCTCTCCCCCCACCCCGCCCCAACCCCAAGGTCCTTCCCCCCTCTCCTCTCTCTTCACTCTACTAAAGCCCACGGTAACAAAAAAAAATCTTCTTGTTTTTGTTCTTCTTGTTCTCCAACTGCTTGCTGCGGTCGCAATTGTGGTTGGTGGTTGATGCTCGTGCACCAAGACGACGAAGACGACGACGACGACGACGTCCTCGCCCGGCAATGGAGTGCAAGGCAGAGCTTCTGGAGTGCAAGGCACAGAAGCTCTGCTACAGTCCACTCTCTCTCTCTCTCGCTCTCAGCGAGTGCTCTTTCTTTCCTTCTCTGTTTTCTTTCCGTTTCTTTTCTTTTATTTTGGGGGTGGGTAGCATCATTTTAATGGTAAGAAATTTCGCCAAAACGAGAAAAATAAAAAAGAATATTCTAATATCTGTCGCCATATTCTCGTTTTTTCTGAATATAATCGTCAAATTAGGAAAAAATAAATCTGATTTTTTATTTTCCACATTTGGACTATGATTTGAGTTTGGTACCATTTTAAAACTAATTTTTATTGACTATTTATATATTTTTAAACTTGTCGCCATTTAATGCCCCCCAAAAAAAAAAAAAAAATCGTCGTGGGATGCTTGCCAGGAATGGTGGGGTTTGTTTTGGGCATCAAGAATCGTTTGAAGGTGGGATTCCGTTTGAGGCCAATTATCTTACCACTTGCCTGTACATGGATGTGTACACCTCGATTGTGGTTGGTTGGGATGAAACTCCAAAATCCAAAATCCTCAAAAAGGAGACGATGATGTTCCTTCCGTCCATTGTTGAAACTTTTTTTTTAAAAAAAATTTAAACATTTCTAAATCCTAAAAGGAGATGAGATGATGTTTCATCCATTATGCATGTTTTTTAAACTAAAAATTTCCAAATACTGAAAGGAGGATAAGAAGATACAAGGGGATTTTATTTTTTTTCCAATTTTGTGATATTGAAAATCTGGCAAATTTTTTTTCCTGAAAAATCAACAAATTTTAGTTGAATTTACTATAAAATTTGATTACAATGTTTTTTGGTTCATTTGTCACATTTTAAAATTTTCCCCAATCCAAAAGGCAACTACAATTGTTTCATCCATTGTAACTTTTTTTTGACCTTTTATTTTCAACTGAGGAGGGGTATGATTCGGAGGCCATGGTTGGAATATTCCATTGCCAATGCCAGTGTTGGGGGTTAGGAGGTGGGGGTAATGGGGAGCATTTTGGAATGTTCCTACAGTTGATCCCCTGCTTTGGGTTTCTAGAAAAGAAATTGCAAGTTCTACTGGAATACCTACCAACTTGGTTGAAGTTAGAAGAAAAAAGTATAGGGTAATAAGGCCTTACTAATTATATTATTTTCAGAAATCTTGTAATTTTAAAAAATTATTTCTTCCAAATCAAAAAATAATTTGAAGTATAATAGTGAATATTTAGGAATATTTCATCGGCTGAAATGAAAATTTCAAAATTAATTAATTATTTGACAAACATGTGTTGAAATGGCCAAGGTACTATGGTGTTGTGTGAGCACCAAAGGTGGAGTCCGAAACCTGAAATAATTCCCTGGCCTTACCCTGCATAACAACCAAGGTAATCAATGGTTTTTTTTTTTTTTTAAATTCCCTTCCAAAGATCTTATTGGCTAACATCTTGCACCCTAGGGATCTTACAATCTCACACCCTCCGCCCTAGGGCTCTTTTTGTAAGCCTGATTATTAAATGTAATCTGCCCTATAAATACACTAAGAATTCTCTCCAAGGTTGTTACACATATGATAAGGCTCCCCCCATAACGGCATCTCCATCTCCACCGGTGCTCAGTATGTCACTCTGGATAATAAAATTAAATGTTTAAGTTTATCTCTCTTTTTTTTTGGGCAACCCCACCAATAAAATGGTAACTGGAACTGCATATACGTGGGAACTACTAATAGCAAACCACCTGGACCAATCATTATGATCGACCAATCAAAAATACTGAACCACGGTTGGGTCCAATTTATTACACTCTTTTTTTGAGGTGCACGTGTTGTGCTTTTTACCAGCCACGGCAAGCTGCACGAATTTGGTGCAAAAAAACCAATTTCCTGACCTAAACCGGCACATTTTGACTTTTTCACAATAAATTTTACTGTCTGGAGTCACATACTGAGCGCCGGTGGAGAGCTCTAAGGGCAGTACAATTTAAGCCGGCTAAACCTGAGGGGAGCTCACAACCATAATACCCCAAACAAAGAGGCTTATCCCTTGTGAAAACCTGTTTGAAACTAGTTTTAAATAGTAGCAGGCAATTGTGGGGGCAGCATTTGACACAATTGCCTTAAAGAACGGGCAGCTCATTGTGTAATGACTCTGCCCTTTATTGCAGGTTCAAACTTCAACTACATAAAGACCTCCTCAGACTGTTCCAGAGTGTTTTAGAAAGCTTGTTGCAGAGTGTAAAGACCAGTGAAGGGCGGGTATCATAAAATGACTGAGAACCGGACAGGGTTTCAAGCCTGTTCTCAGCTTCAATATCGTTATGTATCATCAAATGTGATACGCTGTTTCAAACCCGTTGACTGGTTCTCACTGGACTGAAAACTCGTCATTTGAAACCTCTTTCATTTTTTCAAAAAAAATTTGATACCCTACCAGTGTACCTATCAGGGTACTAACAGATAGTAAAGTGAGGATATTAATTAGTGGGTGTTAGGTAGGGTTTCAAAGAAAAAAGTTAGGATTAGTTGAAGACAGTGCCTGCCTCCTCCCTCCCTTCTTCACATTTTTTCTTCTTCACTCTTTAACTAAGATTTTCATTGTTAGTTTGTTTCTTGTGATTAATGTTTTGCATTGTTTGTTTCGGTTTTGATTTTTTTTTATTATTATTATTTTATTCACATTTCTTCTTTTTTTTTTTGCTTGTCCCTGTTGTTATGCATTGTTGCTCCTGGTCACCATGTGTTATTGTCATTCCCTTGTTTTTCATTGTTAGGCACTATTGTTTCTCGTTGTCATGCTTTATTCCTATTCCTTGTTGCTAGACGCAATTGCTCCTCATCACCATTTGTTATTGCTATTGTTCTTTGTCACTATGTATTATTGATGTTCCCACCCTTGCTATGTATTGTTTTTGCTACTCCTTTTGTTATTGTGTGTTGCTATTATTGCTCCTCGTGACAGTGTGTTAATGTTGTTTTTCAGCGTTGTGCATTGCCATTGTTCCCCTCTTTTATGTGTGTTGCTATTGTTGTTCTTCATCAACATACATTACTACTATTGTTCCTTGTCATCATGTGCTATTGCTCCCCATATTTTTATTGGTATGTGTCACTATCATTTTTCAAGTATCTTTTTAATTTGTTGTTGTTTCATAATTCCTCCTTGCTATGTTACTATTATTCCCCCTCGTTATCCTTGTGGTTTGGCTCCTTTAATCTGGTATTACCCATTACCTTTGCTTTTGTGCAAATGAGGGGAAAAAAACATGAAGCTTCAAGTTTAAAAAATTTCAAGGTGAGCTTTTATATTTTCCTTTTGTTTATTTATTTTTCATTTTGTATGTATGTTTTGTTTGTGTTTTATGAACATGTATGTGTTTTGTATGTTGATAATTTTAAGTTTGTTGTTTGTGTATAAGGTTTATTATTCACATTTCATTGTGTTGGTTGTGCATTATTGCATTTTTAAAATATGATTAAAGTGGAGAAAATGAAGTATTTTGCCATTGTAAATGTTTGTAAGTGTTTTGATTTCATTTTCATAGCATATATACGTTAAAAACCCACTAAATATTGAAATTATTAGTTTAGTAAAAAATGTATTTGTTCATGATTTGTCCACCTTCTTTTGTAATATTTTTTAAATTGATGGATTTGAATGAAAATGAAAACATGATCATAAGTGAAAATGAAAATGTATTAAATGTCAATGAAATTGTTATTGAAGAAGATGTGAAAAGATCAAAAGAAAATGCAACTTTTCAAACATAAAATAATAGAACAAAAGGAAAAGAAGGAAAAACATGCAAACAATTCTTCAAATTTACGTGTTCATAGGAGAAGATGGAAAGTGCATAATAAAAACACATTATGTTGGGCATTCTATTGTGTTAATGATGGGAAAGATGTTGATGGGTTAATTTTCAAGTTATGAAATGCATTCTTTGTTATAATAACCTTATACTTGCACCTAATTCAAGCAACAAATAAAGATAGGGTGTAATGACATATTATAAGCTATATGGCATAACAACTTCAAAAAAACATGTGGATGCAAACCATTCCATCATTTCAAAAAAATTTAAAAGGAAATAAATAGTGTAAGAATTGTTGAAAGACAACAAAGAAGATGCCTAATATGTTAATTAGTGTAATTTTTTTTTAATGTGAAAAATCCTTTCAAAAAGGATGATGTGCAATAAAAAATTAAATATACAAGACCTCAATCTTTTGATTGTGAAAAATCACTCGCCCTTTTAACTTGTAGAGAATGTATGATTCAAGCATCTTGTTTTACATTTGTGTCCTGAAATGGTCTTCCTTTCTAAAAGACAATTTTCTCGAGAAATAATGTTTAACCCAATGGAGAAAACAAAACAAGAACATGTTTTGCCAAAATTAATAGATTGTATTTCTACAACATGTATTTTTAACTTATGGATGTCCAAGGGGGGGCATGATATATTTGTTCTCATCATTAATTTCTTGGGATATGACTGAAAGCCCAAAGAAATGACTATTGGTTTATACGAGGCAATAAAAACTACTAGTCAAATTTTGGCCAATAATTTAATAAAATTGTTGGATCAATATAGGTTAAGGAAAAAAATCTTTACCTAGTCAAATTTGAGTACCATGATTATTACCTTCAAATCTATTATAAGATGTGAAGACTTAAGTTTGGATGAAAATTTTTAGGGCACATTTTTTGTCATGTTTTCTTCAAAGTATGTCAATATGCTATAACTAGCAAAAAAAACTTGTAAAAATGTATAACTTGGCTTTAAAAATCTAGAAAGGGTAAACAAGAATGGGGTAAGGCTTGTGGAAAATATAATATTCATTAAGAAACTTAAATATTCCAATGAAAACAAGGTAAACTTTTAAATTTTTATTATTTGCATATTTCCATTATTTATTATTTAATTAACTTTGTTGGATATATTAACATTACATGTGTAAATTAGATTGTAGGTTTGTTAGCAAGATGTTCCAAAAAGCTTTGTAAGTTAAAGATGTTATTATCTTTTGTTACAATAGATAAAATGTTATCAAAATCAATGGGAAAGTTGAACCTCTTACTACTTGACACAATTTTAAAATAATCATGGATTTTCTTTCACTTATTGTGGGCATTTATGTTTTGAATTAATATAATGGGTATTAGTTATTTTATAATGTGTTGTAATTTGCTATATCTATGGCTTCAATTTTAGGGAAGAATTTACAAACCCACCAACCCCAATCAATTTGATTAATGATGATTATAAGGTTGTTCTTAAGTTCATTTTGTTTGCTTCCAATATCAGAATGGAAGTTTGTATTATACTTGAATCTTTTTTTCTTTTCTAAAAAGGTATGAAGAAAGAAACATTCATAACATGTTGCTTTTGATATTAAACCCTAGGTTTAAAAATTTGCGTCTAATATCATTTTTTATTAGTCGTGAAGAAAGTGTGGTTATTGTTGAAAAATATGATTGGAATTTTTTATATTTTATACATATTTTAAAAGTATTATCATCATTTATATCCAATGGCAAAAACTAAAGTTGGCTCTACATAAAAACCAATTATTGAGGACTATAGCTTGGACCATTTTTTATAATTAGTAATTACAAAAATTATAGGTAGAAATAATTAAACTTTGTAAATTTGTTAGTGTTTGAACATCAGCTGATAACCAAATGTGTCAATTGTTATGAATGTAACTAGTCAATTATCACATGTAATTGTGTTAATGTTCACATTCATGTTTAAGATTGAATGCCCAAATGAAAAAATGTGCATTTTTTTAAAGTGTTGGTCATTTTGTGAGTTTTATGTTCATCTATGGGTGTGTGTGAAACCCAAAAAAAGATCTTAACCTCATTAATAATTGGATGGATTTTACGTATCGGTTTCAGATTTTTTATAAAATGGATGACCTACTAATTTCAAATCTAAGGAATATTTTAAACAAAGTGCATAAGTAGTGTGCAAAAACCTTGATTGTATTTATAAGTATTACATATTGAATTGTTATTTCATTCAATATAACTAAAAAAAATCAAACCACCAAATCCAACAATCCCATTGGTTTAGGAAAAAAATCTTTAGGTTTAGAATTTACAAACAACCTTATTCAATTAAACTTTGAAAATAATGGTGCCTTGTACCATTTCCATTAGTCCTTCTTAAAATTCTTATAAAGCTATGATTTAAGCTTATTACACATTTAATGTTAGTTCATTTAAAATAATTAAGAAAAATAATTTAAACCACAAAATTCAACAATTTTGTTGCAAATAATTTGTTTGTTTTCAACTACACATAATTTTATTCTTGACACCCTTTGCATATTTAAGGCATTACATTAATATTATAACCTTTTCATATGTTTTGATTGAGTTTCCTTACATCATGAATGGTCTTGCTTTCAAATGTTCCAAATGCATTTATAATGTGTAATTCACAACCTCTGACGAGTTCATTTGCACCTAGAAACACCTATGCATCAAGTGCAAGTGTTCAAATATATATTCACCTATAATCCCAACAACAAACAAAAGCAATCAAGTAATAATTGAAATGATGGATTGCATAAACTTTGCAACTCAATATACATACAAGAATTTGAAAAAACTTACGTAAACAATTCATTCAAACAGTAACAAAAATAGATCAACAAGACTTTGAGATAACTTACAATTGATTGATCATCATGACAAAACAATAATAATTCATTAAACATGTTTGATGTTGCAATGTAAAATCATAATTTAAAAGAATTCATGGCCTTTGCATTGTTTGATCTTGAAGTACCACTCCAAAACAACTCTCTTATGTAGTCCTCAAATTTCAATACCCTTTAACTTTGGTTCAATGTCATTATCAATAGGAAACTTTATAGGAATCCATTATTGATGAGTTTCTCTTTTGATACATGTACATTGTTTGCATTGTTCTCCAACTCTAATTGAGTCGTCAAAATATTAACATCTTATTACTTCGCATCTAAAATCATGTTCTCAAAGATGTAAAAACAAATCATTTACATCAAGCATAAACAAAATGTCCAAGTTAGTTTTTAAAAATAATTTTAAAATTTTTTTATTAAGGACACCAAATGCATTTTCCACAACACTTTTATTTCAACAAGTATGTTTAGTGTGCATAACTTTTGAAATATTTTGAAATTGAATTATCATTATGAAGATTATCTTTGAATTTAATATAATGATATTATGTTTCATGTTATTAATATGAATTGAAGTAGTTTAAAAAATTTCAAGTATATGCAAGTAGGTGTTCCAATTGGTTTCAAATAGATGAAAATGGGACTTTAATTAGATTTTTGGTAACTTCAAGTTGATGGCACACTAAAATCTATTAATTATTGCAAGTTTTTTCATATTAAAGACCCTTTTTATTCAAATATCTAATGTAAAAGTAAGTTTTAGCGCATATTATTTTGTAATTTAAAACAAACCCATTAAATATATTTCTTACACTAAAGTACTTGAAACTTGATATGCAATTTACTATAAACTTAATGGAGTGCACAATGGGTTCATAATGAAACATGAAAAGGCTTTGAATTTAATTTTTTTTTTTTTACATTTATTTCAAATATAAAAGATTGAATGTTTGATACGTTTTTGTCTACTTTTGCATTCTTGCTATCAAAAGCAAAGGGTAACCTTTGTTTCTAATCAAACAAAGTTTGACATTTTCAACACCATGATTGAATTGAAACAAGTTCCCATTGACAACCTTTTAGTACAAAGTTGAAATGTGAAATATTGGAATATTGTATGTTCATAGATGTGGGCATTCCAACAAAAACACTTCAAAAATTCTTGTACAAATCAACAACTTGGAATTGCATGCTATATGCTTTCAACTTGCATGAAAATTAATCTCCAACAAAAGAACCTCTGGGCTTTTGGATTTTTGTTTTTTATGCATTTGTGTGACATGTATGGTGCCATGGATAGACAACAAGGTAGAAAATTATTTGAACCCATGCATAACCTCAACAAAATCCTCTCCTCCTAACCACTTGATGTGTTTTATGAAAACACCATTCTTTACAACAACAAATTCATGTAAAACCAAATGGATATGGACTTGCCAATTGCAAATGTCTCCTTACAATAAAGATATTTTGCTCCATTATGGGTGAGCTTGTAAAGAAAATAGGCGACCCAAATTCCAATGGGTATTACCCATGTGTATCGAATATTTTTTTTCATCAAATGTTTCAATTTCAAGTAAGTAGTTGATTCACAATTTTTTATACCAAGTCTAAAATGTTCAATCCATTGCACATCATTGTACTATGTCATAAGACAATAAGAATACTAAGTTTTAGATTTGGTTTTTATCTAATTAACAATTTTTTTGATTAAAAAAAATCCATAAAAACAAAACAAATTGTAGTGATGTACAATTAAAAAGTTGATGACATGATATACAATTCTATTTGTAGAATGGAAAGGGAATGGAAATATTAAGTTGGATTTGGATTCTAGGTGACTTAGCTTGAATAAAAGGGGTTTTATACATATAGTTGGCATAATTTTATAGATAATTGAAAAACATACCCTAGACCATAAGTTGTTTTGTATTTTTTTGCAACCATATAATAAAAATATTTAAAGTTGAGACAGAAGTTTCCCCATAATTGATTCATTGGACCTCTCATAAGTAATTACAACAAGCCTTATTTTCACATTCATAAGATCATTAATGTGAATTATTGTGGTTGTGCTTAGTTATGAAAACATTCATTTAATACTTTAATTTTTTTTGGAAAAACAACAAGAATTTATTTAATACAAAAGAAAAAAAAACAACCATCATGCCACAACTAAGGGCCAAAACGTAAGGGGCCTAAGACACCACAACATTTCACTCACCTAACAACCATAGATCTAAGCCTTTGGAAAGACCAAATAATTTCCTTACCACTTTTATAGCTAATGGCATGTCGAACACCCCATAGCCTATCAAATTCAAGTAGTAAGAACCTTTCCATATTAGGAGTCATACCAAAATTCAAGCAAAACCTCCTTCCAAGCCAATTTGCCATAATCCAAGAGATGGCCCCACATAAAGGACTCAACATGGTGTTGAGACCATCACTTTTAGTTGAACATTAAATCATTCCTCTCAACCCAAATAGTGCAAAGGGCAATGCCTTGAAGGAAATGCCAAATTGGGCTACAATGTTTAATCCTACCTTCAAGTTTAGCACCAAATAAACATTGTTCCATGGACATGCCCTTCCGAGGCCCATCTCTACTAGGTCTAACTTGTAAATTATTGACAATATTAACAACCCAATACCAAATTCTTTGTGTTTGAGGGCACTCCCAAATCAATGGAACTTTGATTCAACAATTTCAGTAGTACAATAAAGGCAAGTATCTTTTAAGCAATTATTAATTCTTGCTCTCCATGTATTGACAACAATTGTTCTATGCCGCATGGACCACATAAATGTAACTTCTTTCTTGGACCTCTCCTTGTGCTAGACTTTTGGCCATGCTAGCTTGTTTTAAATTTATAGTAGGCCCCTCCATATGTCTTTGGTTGACTTGGACAGCCCTTGGTTATTCTTTTGCAACTTCTTTCCTAAACTAGTTGTGTACCTTAAAAGTTGTGACCCATCTTCCCAAGTCCATGCCAAGGGGTCAAATGTGAATTCCCCCACTTTGCCATTGTATGACCAAATCGGTGAATTGCACTTACCTTTAAATGTCTTGCATACATGAACCTTAGAAATGTAACCTATGAATTAAAGGTGTTCACCTTTTCGATCAAACCAAGGTTGAAGTGAATGGGATCAAACCCCCATGCAAAAAACTTGAACTTTGTGTAGAATTATGAACACAATTGGGTTGGGGGAGATATCTAGCATGAATAAACTAGTTTTTTGTGCCACTACATAAGGATCTGCATCTCCTTCATTCCTAAACAATCCTATCCATTCACCTTTTGTTGTCATGGTAAAAGTTGATCGTCTAGGATGTGCCAAAGGTAGATCAAGCTAATTTACCATTCTTGCCCATAAATGGCCTTCCTTTGGTTTAAGGGAAAACATTTTTTTCGCCTCTACCACTATCATGACTTCTCTTGACCCTTTCTAGAAAATGGATCCCATTTTTCTAAGGTATTTATTATATAATTCTACAACTTCTTTTTGGAAAACTTGTACTTGTCACCTTCAAAATTTATAGTCCACCACAACTCCCATCCCAAATGTTCTTCAGCTAAAGAGGGGTGCTTATATTTAATTTTACATACTAGAGCCTTCCAAGCCCTCCCAATTTTATTCCAAATAGGAGATCCTTTCAATAATATGTGTTTGTGGCACATTGCCCATTTGATGTTGGGTCCCCACCTTTTGTTTTTCTTAGGCCTAATTGAACAAAGACGATAATGTAAAAATAATTATAGATTGGATGACCTAAGTTACAATGCATACATTAACCATTTGACCAAAATGGCGTTCATGGCTTCCTCTGGATCAATCGGACCTAAACCCCTTATTTCTTTCATCACACAACAATCATTTCACCTTATTCTGAGTTGTGTGTTCTCTACCTGCCCATAAGTAGTTACATAACAATGCCTGAATTTGTAAATGTTTCCCAGACCCTACCAAAATAGAAACGAAATACCATAAAATGAAAGAAGGACTTAACAATGAGCGCCTTACCCACCAACAAAAGGTGTGTAGAACACCAAAATGCTAATTTCTCCTTAACCTTATTTAGTAGGAATTTATCTATGTCACCTACCTTTAGTCCTAATCCAAAAGGAGAGCCTAACAACTTGGAAATATCCTCATCTTGGGCCCATTTCCAATGAAAGCTTCCCAACCAACTAGGTCTAGTTTGATTTGCTTCACTATAATAAGCGACATTCTTCTCCCAATTGATTTTTAGACCTGAGGCTATTCCAAAATATCTTAAGACTTCAACTAGATTTTTCATTGAATTTTTTTCACATTTTATTGTGAACCTAGTAACACTTAAAGTTTCCCATCACCATTTTCAATTCTAGCTTCAGTTTCCTTTTTTCCTTATGAAACTCCTTCATTTTATGCTTATAGTATTCGTTATAGAATCTTGTGATTTCCTTAAGTTTTGTGAAGAAACATAAGCTTGGCTCACAACTATTCCAAATTAATTTAATTTGGTCTTTGATTTCCACTAGGTACTTATTATTCATCTTCCAATGCCCCTTCAAATGTAAGTTCCTATTTTCCAAGTCAACATAAAGGCTTAAATGAAAGCAATAAAAAAGAACAAAATCACCCTTGATAGAATAATATTTTGATAGAGTAGTACTAGTGGGTTTGATCAAAAGTTGGTAAATAGATTTTATCAAGGCGAACTAAAATTTGTACCCTTTTGTTCCTTCAATTGTCCCATGAAAATCTCAATGACCCATTAGATGAGAAAAAATCCTTTATTCCAAGAATAGATTTCACTTGACCCCACAACAATCTTTCCATCTCTAAAAGAAACTTATTACAACACCTTGATTTATCTTCGACAAATTCTACCATGTTGAAATCTCCCATTAATATCCATGTACAATTTGATGGTAGTTGAATTAACATATTTTCCCGTAGCTTACATCTATCCTGAGATTCATTAGGGGCATAGATGTTACCAACCCCCAACTTACCTCCTGGGATACCATCAAATTGAACCCACAAATTTCTATGTTTTGTAATGGAACCTTTTGTAACTATAAACCTGGTCCATTTATTTGCAACCATCATGCAAACTCCTCCTCTACCTACACCTACCCTCCTTTCTTCATCAATGTAGCTAGGGGATGCATGCAAAATTTTGCATTGAACGTGAGCCCATATTTTATTCCTTAGAGTTTTTGCTTTCTCCTTTCTTAGCTTATGTTCCTGTAAAATAAGGATATATAATCTTTGTAATGAGGACTATATGTAATGCCGAAATTGGGAGACCTTAATGTCCTCATTAAGGCCTCTCACATTTAGTGAAAACATATTTAAATTCATGATGATGAGTTGTAGAATTGAAAGTTTGTTCCTTTGCTACCTTTTCCCCGTATTACCTTATTGGATTTCCAACCCTATATATCACAAGAGGTTGCATCATCCTTGAAAAGCTGGGAGTACCCAAGAAAATTTGTCTCATAAACTTTGGCTAAACATTGACCTCACCACGCTTCAGTTTTATGTTAGACCCATCTTTAGACAAGCCTTGGTTGCCATATTGTTCTACCTTCATGCCTTGTGAATTTTGCGTATTCCCCACATCCTTTAGCATTGACTATTGGCCATTAGTTTTAATTCATGTTGGTAGGTGACCACCTTCTAATCCTCTTCCATCCCCTTGTTGAAACATTTGGGGAAGTTCTTTAATGGATAAGCAATTATCCTTCTATGATATTGTCATATTGTTCACCATTGAACCTTTTCCATGAATAGCAACCTCTTTTAGATTGCCTTCCACCACATTTCTTAATGTAGTCAATTGGGAAACACTTTGCCCTTTCTAGCTTAGTGGTTTACTTGTAGTTGCTTGATTCAATTGGCCCATGCAGGTGGATTCCACATGTGGATCCATTCAAGGAAGTTACATTTTTTTAACATCCACCACCTCCTTATGGGTTTTGTTAGACATGAAACGGTCTCCTCCGTCAATGTTACCATCGCATGCACCTTGCATTTCGGTATCATTTTCCTCTTGACTTGAGATTTATGTTGCTACCACCTAACTATCAAAGACATGAAGAACCACAAGAACAAAGGCTAAGAAGGTCTATGTCTAATTTTCAAACAAGGAACAAAACAAGATTATGTGATTAAAAAACAAGAACACAAGATCTAAAAACAAGAACACAAAATGTGCATGACAAATGTGAGAACAAAACTTTATTATATTAACATATGCAAACATGAACATGAAAAAAACTTCACAAGACTATGGTGCAAAATCATGCTTAAAACTAGTGTTGAACAAACTAAAGGAAATGAGGGGTCCTACTCTTATTTATACCCCTTTGGAGACCTAGTTCAAGGACATTTCCAAAAAGGCCTCTATATGTGCATCAAGTAACAAAACTTCTTAGGAACCTTCATAACTAGGAATCAACTATGAGTTAACTAAAACTTGATTCAAACTTAATTAGGAGTCAATTAGGACTTAACTATATTTAATTAGGATTTAATTAAGAGTTAACTAAAACTTCCTTAAAACTTAATTACAAGTTAACTATAACTTAACTGGAATTTAATTAAAAATTAACTAAAAATTAACTTGGAATTAACTCGAATTTAACTAGGAATTAACTAAAACTTAACTAGGATTTAATTAATAATTAACTAAGACTTAACTAAAATTTAATTGAAAGTTAAGTGGAATTTAATTGAAAGTTGATTAAGACTTAACTAGGAGTTACGGATGAATGTTACGGATGAATTCCACTTATTGGAAGATGGTGTCTAATGTTCACATCCGTCACACTAACAACCTTGGGCATCCATTCCTCCAATGTTCACATTATTGTTTGAAAATGTTATCTTGCGTCCATTATCGAATTGGGATTTTCTATTATAACTTGGGTTCATTTTGTTATCACTCAAAGATGGTTGTTCATGTTGTTGTGCATTAGCTAAGTCAAAACTTGTAACTAAGAGCCAAAAGGATTACTTTGGAAAAGAAGTATGCAAGTTTTTTTCCCAAAAAAAACTTTTACATGTAAATGAATTTTTGAATGAATTTTTTTGTAATTTTTTCTAAAAAATATTTAAAGTTTCCTTAATGCACCACAATTTTTTTGTTAGTCACTATTGAATAAATATGAACTTTTAAAAGTGTGTAGATTCCTTATAAATTTAATGTTTCATCTTGAAAAATGATCAAAATTTTAAGTCTTCACCAAAAAATATAATTTCACATTCTTTAATTTTATTATATTCTAAGCTATAACTTTTCTTAATACATCATCTACATTACAACCCATTTATATGTGGTAAAGGACTATTGAAGCTTTGAAAATTTGAAGCAATTTTGAAACAATCTTTGAATTTGTAAAATTTTAAAATTCCACATTTTTAAAAGTATGAGTGTTTTTTGAGTGTGGCTACTATGTTTTTATCATCTATATTTCTTTCAATGAAAAATATTTTATTATATGAGTCCTTTTGATAGTCCTTTACAAAATTGGTTCCATTTCACACAATAGGTGTACAATTTCAGATGTCTAAATTAAAACCAAAACTTAAAATTGAATCAAATGAATTTTTACTTCAAGTTCCTTGACATTCATATGAAGGAAAAATGACTAACTTTCCATGATTATTATGGTTTTAAATGGTAATAATAAAATAAATGTTTGATTTTGACTAATGATGTTTAATATCCAATACCCTTTTTGGCTCCTAGTTACATGTTTTGACTTAGATGGTGAAACTTCATCATTAGTAGATGGTCTCCTTGGTAAGTCATTATCTCCTTAGCTAAGTTACATACCTCTGCTAACTTGCCATCTCCAATAATATGCACTGTGCCACTATCTAGGAGTTTAGACTAACTTTGAGTCTTATTATGGTGAACAATTGTAAATCCATCGTCTTAATGAGCTTGGCTTATAGATTTGGTTTTGATTTTTGGTTTTTTGTGAATTTCCCCTTCCTTTTGCTTTGGGTTTTCAATGGGATGTTCCCACTAATTCTTAACCTTGTGTGTTTGTGAATCAATGTCAACCACTACTTTCCTTCCTTGACGAATTGGACAATATGTAAATTTTTGGGAAAACCCTAGGCGTTATTTACACCTTATTGGTGTGTTTACATAATCTATGGGAATGTTTACATGATGGTTAGTTAGCCCTTGAATCTTTAGTTCTACAATCTGGCCTTGATCCACATCTATTGCCACATAGAAGGAGGGATCTTTCACTACCTCATTAGTTTTTCCAGTTTCCAACAATTCCCCCACTTGCGTTGCAATAAAATTGATTATAGGGAAAAACTCCATGCACAACTTTTTAAAAGAGATCCATGATCACAAATGCATTCCCATGGGGAAATATAGGTTAAAGCTTGGTACCCACTGCTGGAATATGCAAGTGCCTCATTGGGTCTTGAATGGGGGTTTAGTCAAAACCGTAATTGTGGTGGCGGGACTATTAGTTTTCAAGTAAAAGAACCCCTTCCCAACATCAAAGAGGTAAGATACTTTACCTAAGTTGATGGCTTTGTTCGGTGTTGAAATCCAAGGCATAAAGGTGACATGAAGTAGCTTAAGTTCGATGAACCTTGCAATGACACAATGCTCCTTCAAGTATTTTGCTTCGGTTTGAACTACCTCCATTTCGAGTGGGGGAACAATTTGATGTTGTTTTATTAAGAAGTTGCTAAAATTTCGAAATGTTCCTCAAGGTAAAACCTCCCCATCCACTAGTTTTAATGAATTAATCCAGTTTCCTTTATGTGCATCTAGAAAATGGAGGTTTGCTAACTTTTTTGGCTCTAGCATCTTAGCATTTTCCATTGTAACTTGAACCCCTCCCACATTTTCCTTTGTTCAGTTTTGCACATATGCATAAAAAACTTGTGCACGTACCATTTCTATGAACGAAGGCACCATGGAACATTTCTTCAACCACAATCTTTGAGACAAAACTGTCTTACATTTCTTGTGCTTCAAAAACAAAAGGAAGAAACCTAAACTTTTCCTACAACTACCTTGATTCTCTTTCCCAACCCAACATAATGAGAACAAAGTGAACCCCTAAATCCTTATCACACTAGACAGTTGCAAAAAGCCCAATCTTAGATCGGTTATTACATTATCGCCAGACTCTGCGTCTTGAACAACATCACCACACCAACCAAAGCTCCATCACTGACCTCCAACTTCCCATTTAATGTTGGTGACAAAAATAAACAAAACACACATGAGAAATGAAATTTCCCTATGATTAAATTTCAACAAATTGAAAAAATTGTGATTGAATTCTTATATTTATGGAAAAATAGAAATTGCACCATTACACATTTGTTTTGAAATGGAATTCAATGAATGAAAAACACAAACAAGAACAAACATTTACAAGATAAACAAAACAACACAATGCACAAACAAAACCAATGAAAAGAAATCGCTTGCAAAAAGGAAAGTGCAAGTAATTATAGGTTGAAGCAACGCAAGAAAACATAGTGCTCATAGAAGAAATGATCACAAGAATGTAATGTTCTTGTAAAGCAAAAGTGCAAGAACAATTGCGATAGAAACACAAAACACTTATGTAACAAATGGGTGCAAATAATCACAAGTCAAGAAAATATAAGAAGACACAATGTTCGTAAAATGAAGGTGCATAAGACAAAGTGAATTGAGGGTGAAAAATGAAAATGAATAAATTGTGCAAGAAACAAAATGAGCATGAAAAGTAAGCACAAAATGATAAGGAATAAAAAAAACTCAATGGACAAAATGAGTAAATTGAAAAAAGAGAAGGTGCAAGGAGTTCCTGGATGTAAGAAAATGAAATCTTGATAGTTTTGGTGAGTTCAACGAACAAAAAAATTGAACATGTCGTCATGATTATAACATTTCATCCTTGAATAAAAAGATAATTTAATGGTACTTATGTTGTCAACACTAACCTAAAGTAGGGCACACTAAACATGAACAACAAATTAAATGGGACACTAGTTTTGAAGCAATTGTAAGACAATGCCTTAAAAAAAATATTTTTGAATTTTTTTTATTATACCTAAACTATGATTAACATTTTTTTTTTTAACACAATATTTTAAAGGAAAAAAAAATATTTGGTGGTTATAATCTCCCTTTTCAACCAAAAGGTTCAAGGTTCAAGCCTTTTTTCAAAAAAAATTCCCCTTCCATGAACAAAATGGATGAAAAAAAAAACATTTGGGCAATTTTTTCAAGCTAGATGCCTTTAACTTCAAGCTAGATGCTTTTAAGAGAAAAGTACTTTCCTTGGGGAGAAGACAAAATGGTAAACCCCAACCATGCTCCTTTGAGGAGAAGGGAAGTAAATTATCTTGGGGAGTAATTTCCCTTGGGGAGAAAAGGATTAAGTTGCCATGGGGAGCAACTTCCTTCAGGGAAAAAAGGATTAAGGGGAAAAGGTCTTCTCTGAGGGAAGAAATGGACTTGGAAATTTGACATCCAAATTTTTTTTCATCATCATTTTTTGTTCATCACCCCAAATCGAAAATGTAAAACCATTTTATATATTCGTGCTTCAAGAGTTTTTCAATGATATAAAAAATGTTTGATTTTTAAAAAAAATTTATTTTTTTGTCAAATATTCATAAATTTGTTCCCTATGAAAAGTTGTTTTTTTGAGCAACTTAATCATTTTCCCCTAGGGGAAAATGTTCCCTAGGCCAATTTAGTTCCCTTCTATCATTTTGGGGCTACCATTTTGTCTCTTCCCCTAAGAAAATCCCTTTTTCTTTGAGGTATTCAACTTGGCCAAAGGTTTTTTTTTTCATCCATTTTGTTTTTGGAAGGAAAAAAAATTTGAAAAAAAATTCAAACCCTGAACCTTTGGTTGAAAGTGAAAACTCTACCCACTAGATCACTCTTTTTCCCCTTGAAAACATTGTGTAAGAAAGATACATTAAAAATTTAATCATAGTTTGAATATAATAAAAATTTCAAAAAAAAAATGTTGGGCATTGTCTTGGAATTGAGTTGAAACCAATGCCACATTTAATTCATTGCTTGTATTTAATGTTTGGCATTAGAAACAAAATCAATGAATAGCATAAACAAATCTATGATGCCTATTTTTATAACAACATTAGAGAATATCTATAATGTATTTGGAGGACAAATTATTTTAGATAACATGACTTCTAGGATCCAGTTTGTGAAAGCCCTTGGACATGGCATCTTCCATGAAAGATTCTAGTTTCAAGGATTTCTTTTGTAAGCCACGTTTTTTCAAACACATTTACCTTTGTGTACATAAATCTACTAGCAACCCTAAACTTTATATGTAACTAACATTATGGTGATGATGATGAAACCTTGCCAAACTTTATTAGAAAAGAACACCCCAAAAAAATTGAAAAAAGAAAGAAACAAGGAATAAGAACCAAAGTCCACACAAGCAAACAACCTAAAAAAGGTGGGCCACAAGGAGGTAAGGGAACCACTAAGTACTGAAACCTTCACCAATCGCTTGAAGCATACCAATTACAGAAAGGGGAGATAAACTCGATAAAACTCCAAGCTTAAAGGACTCACCTTTGCAATAATAGTTTGCCTTAAGATGGAGACAACCTATGCTCTTTGAAAAGCCATCAACACTCTCTATCTATAAAATGAATGCAAAACTGATAAATGAAGACCTCCGATGCTCTTTGCTATTCACGCCATGTCTTCACATGAATGAAGAAAGTTGTCAAACTACTAATGAAAACACCCAAAAACCTCTATGACAAAACAAAAAAACACATTCGTTGAATAACGATCATGATAAAATCCTTCCTTCTTTTGAGCCAACATTGTTGAAATCATTACACGAGAAAAAGTTATTTGAAATATCAAATCTACTTGAATGGGGTTTTCCGCCTTGGGTGAACCAGCACCCACGTTGGTACCACGGTAAAATAAAATAAAATTCTAAATATTACAAATATCCCATACTTAGACTAAACCAGGTTTTCTGAGTTCAAATGTACGCCCAAAAGAATCACGCCCAAAACGTGGAGGTACCGACGTGCCTGGCTGGCCTCGACATGTGCAGTTTGTTGCAGCATTGTGTCGAAGCGAATTTACTCTTGTCGAAGCGAATCCTGGCCTGCAGTGGGATTAATTTTTTCGGCTTCTCTTTGGAAACTTGGGTATAGATTTCTGGGTGCAACAAGGTTTCTGACGATGTGAAAAGAAATGAAGAAACGGGGGAGAGAGAGAGAGAGAGAGTGGAATTGTACACTGATTGCTGGTTTGTTGGGGAGTTGTCCCCCATTTTTTTTCCTCCCTTTATTTCATCCTCGGGGATGTTGTTTCGTCAAGCTTTTTTCTCTGTAATGAGGTGAAGTAGCTAGTAGGAGGCAGAGAAGGAAGGAGAAGCAAAATAAGAAGAGATGACAGGAGTTGGGGGTACCGGCTATGCTCTCATAGCATTGGGTCCTGCGTTTTCGCTGTTTGTCACTGTTATTGCTTCGAAACCATTCCTCATTCTCACTGTCCTGGGCAGGTACATATTTTCTGCAATCAAATTCACTTCGCATTTTTCTTTTTGTCGCAATCTTGGTAATCCAAGCTGTGGTGACTAGGGGAAGCTCGTCGCAGTACCACTCTAGGATATTTTCCAGGAATTAGGGTTTTGGTGACTTGAGAAAATTGGGCCCAGTTGAATCAACTGCTGCTTTTGCCTTGTTGCTGAGATTCAGTCAGCAAGTTTTTCAAACAATTGCATCTGACCTTTTGCAGTAGTGATAGGAAAACTGGTCTGAATTTCAATGCTGTTTGACAATGTGATGATCCTGGTGAAAATTAGGTCAAACTTGACCAGGTATTCCAAAAGAATTTTGGCATTAGTCATCCTGAAAGCAGGTTCTTTGTAACTGCAGTGCTATGATGTGGCTTGTAAGCCTGATTGCATGTGCCATCTTATGGAGGGCATTTCTTCCTGGAGCTGTGTGGACATTCCTCCCTCTGCTTATTACAGTTGTTGGGATCCAGGAGGCTGTTAGGCTATATTACTGGTGTTTGTACCTGTGAGATTTCTTGTTCTCTGTTCTTCTTACTTTCACAAACACACACTTGTTCATGAGCTCCATGTATAGTCACATTATAGGTAGTCATCTCCTGAGTAAGCTGTTGCAGTCAACTCTGTAATGTTTTAAGTCTCTTGTCTCAATGCTATCATGCTTTGCCTCCTGCCAAACACTTGTTGCTTTATGAAATGGATGAACTAATAGTTTGGGAGATGTTAGTTCAAAGTCAAGTTTTGTTTCCTTCACCGGTCCAGTAATCATTTGAAACTCACACACTATGTGGGGTTGTGTTTGAGCAGGAAGGTAGAACATTTCTTGAACAAATTGGCAGCAAAGGTTTCCAAACCACAACTTGTTGCTACAGACAAGATTCAAATTGCTATTGGTATATCACACAATGTTGATAGTCAGCGTGCTTCTTTCTTTTGCCCCTGTTTTGCTTTTTTCATTTCCTGCTTGAACCTTCCTTCTCAATGAGGTTTCAGTAGCTCTTGAGAGTACTAATGATTTCTCACTCATGACTCTGGGTGGGGCAACAGCAAGTGGATTAGGGCATGGAATTGCACACTCAGTGTTCTTCTGTCTAAGCCTTCTTACACCAGCATTTGGTCCTGCAACATATTATATTGACAGCTGTGTGCACATGCCACTCTTTCTTGTTGCAGGTATCTTCTTGCAACACATGTAGAGAACCTCATGTCATTTCACAATGTTCTAAGTACTCCTTCTAACCTACCTGTGGAGAGAGTGCTTTGCAGAGATTGTTTAGTCCTCTTAATTGCATGTGTATCTGAGAGTCAAAGTGGAGTTCCTTAGCAACCTTTTCTTCAATGTCTCACTTGGCAGCATTCATGGGACTGGGATTCCTGCTTCTTCACACCTTTTCAATGGTAATTGCATTTAATGCACTTGCGGGTGACAAGCATTTTCATCAGCTCTTTGTGCCTGTCATGCATCTTTGTGCTTCACTTCTGGTAAAACTCCTGACCCTCTTTCTTCTCCTGTCACATATCCTTGCAGGCTTTGCAGATCTCCTGTCTATATGCTATAGACACTGTTTTCTCACCTCCATTGATGTGTTGAACCATGAGTTAGTGTGAAGATGATGAACTTACTTCACTTCTTACTGTTTTGCAGACAATGGTGAATCTTCTCCCAGGGGGTTGCATTGCAGGTGTTCCAATGACTTTGATATGTGCTGTGGCAACCATGGCTGTGGCGGGGAAGATTGTGTGGGACAAGACAGGCACTGGCTCTGCTGAGCTTGGCAACCTACAGAGAGTACACTCTTCATCAAGTCTATGAATTTGTCACTTTGTTCTGCATATGTACCACCTTGGCCGGTTCAACCGTGTTTACAATTCTTCTGGGATTTGGTTTTTGCATCAAAAAACCATATGGGTGGTGATATTCACTGGCCGTTGTAGAGCCACTGGCATGTGTGGGCCTGATACTTAGTCAGCAGATAATACCACTGATTTGGGGTGATCTCTGCAAATTGATCAAATAGAACAGGACTCACTGACCCATGGTAGTTTTCCTTACCACAATTGCTGCACTCTCAGTGACTTGACACAAGTTCTGAATAAGGTTATTCAGGAGTTGTCTTTGGGTCTTCTAGTTATTGTTCACATTGGCCTGGATGCACTGTGGGAGGACCTCAATAACAGAAGTGTATATAATATGACGTTTTCTCTGAGTCCATAAGTGTAGAATGGTGTTGAAATCTCTTCTGCAGATATGTAATTAGGAAAATCAAAGTTAGCGCTTTTTTCTGCAAATCTGATGTCTGCAGTGAACAACATGCTTCCTTCTTGGAAGGCTTGCACCATATATGCATGGACAAACAATCTGGAGAAGATTGACAGGTGGTCAGTTGCATGCCAGTGCTAACATCACTGTGAGTAAGACTGAGAGCCCTAGTGTGGAAAATAATAGTGATGAAGAAGGGTTGTGCCTGCTTCACTAAAACATCCATTGTCTCAAAAAATTAACATTGTTAATCAGGCTCTTAGTGGCAAAGCTCTTATCGCAGCTGGTGCACATGAGTACTACTAAGATGCAAAGTGCTTATAACAATAAGGTCTCTTTTATTTTCCCACCTACCCTCACTGGAAGTTTGGACCAACAATCTCCAACCTCCTTTGCTGTTCTTGGTCATTTGCCTCAGTTGCTGCCTCCTTGGCTCTCTCTTGGCTCAAATTGCACAAAGTTCTCAGGTTTGAACCTCCATTATCACAAAATCTCAGTTGCAATGGAGTTTGAGATTGAGTTCTTGTTGCCTCAATCCACAAGAGAGTAATCAGGGGCCAGCTCCATGGCTACATGATTCCAAAGACAGCAGCACAAATGATTCTTCACACCTAACTGTGCTACCCACCTAACTACCTACCTACCTACCTACCTACTCTGGAGTTTGTCTTTGTGTCTGGACCCACTCTCATTTCACATGGCCAACCAAGTTGGGCATAAAGTGGGCGTTCAGATTATCTGTTGTCTATGGTGGCCTCATGGATGAAAAAGATCCACAACTTGCGTACTTTCATCCACGAAGCCGTTGTGGCGGTCGTTGTCAAATGATAGGCTAGGGCCCATTACATTCAAATCTCTCGCGTAATAATTGTCGCTAGGGTTTGATTGGCCAGCCTAATCTTTTCTTCTCGCTTTCTCTCTCTAGGTGTGAATACGTTAAAAAGCTATGTAGAGTAGCTCTGCCCGATTATCAACGCCTAGTTTTTAGATCTACCCGAAATGGTTAGCATTCAGTAAATATATCTGACGTGGCGAGTATTTTGTTCGTCGATGTATACGAGAAACGCGCTCCCAAATTTGAATGACTGACGAGTTTTGTATGCCCAGCCCGAGAAAAAAAAAACTCCTCCTCAATCACGACACTGTGCACGGAAGAGCTCGCACGGAAACGAAGAAGCTCGCGAGGACGACGTCGCTCGCAAACGGGAAGAACGCGATCGCAGTGCGGGCGGAGAGGAACAATCACGCGCGAGCGTGCACACATGACAACAACAACAACGCAGCTGAAGACGTAAGAGTGCGAGAAAATACGCGACGACTTGTGATATATTAGGGTTAGAGAAAGACAGACAGAGACAGAGACTGAGAGACTGAGATGGGGGACTACAACATCGCGTTGTTGGTGATCGTAGTGGTGGTCACGTTGTTGGTGGTGGTGTTCAATGTCTACTTGCTCGTGAACTACCAGCATCCGGACGACTCGAACCAAGCTTACTTCCCCAAACTGGTAGTGGTGCTGGGGTTGTCAGTGGCGCAACTTTCCATTCTCATGCTGCCGGCTGACATCGCCAATCAGCACGCGTGCCAGCATTCCGTCTTCGTCGGTGCTTGTAGCTTCACGTTGCCCATGCGGCAGCTGTGGTACGCGGTCTACATTCTTGACGCCGTGCTTGTGTTCTTCGTCATCCCTTTCTCCATCTTCTACTACGAAGGCGACCAGGAGAAGTGAGTACACTCCGTTGTTTTCTTGAATTTTAGTTCTTGTCTCTTTTGTGTACGAGAGAGAGAGAGAGAGAGAGAGAGAGAGAATTTTTTTTGTTGCAATGCAGTGCTGAATCTTTTTGTGCCGGGGATGGCAGGACGTGGATACGACGGGCATGTGGAGCCATTGTTTGGGTCGTTGTAACAGCCATTATACTTGGACTTGTGTTTGGCATCGCCTATGGTACGTCCTCAGTATAATTCTTTCCTGCTATAGAGACTGTAATGACTATTATTGGATGAGAGCCTTCAGATGATCTGATCCCTTTGTCCATTCTAATGAAGAAAAGAGCAAAAAATTCTACCAAACTTCTTCATGCAGGAAAAAACCTAAATATCAAATGCATCATATCAGAAGTTTGGCAGACAACTCTTCTGATGTGGTGCATTTGATGTTGATGAAGCCACAAAACCTCACTGATTTGATATGCAGAAATGTCAATGGCCTGTTTGGACTGAAATCAGATTACAGTGTTGTCCACAATAGTCTAAAGAATGCAGACTGCCAGTGAACATGCACTACAAATACTTCCACTGTTGTTTGTCATTTATGAATGACAAAAGCAACGTCATTTGCTCTCTGTTTCTGTTGAACATGCTTTTTGAAATTGCTTAGCAGCTACCAGTTCTGGCACTTCCTCAGAAAATAGTTGTGCTTTGGGGTTGGTGGGCTTTTGCAGTTCTAGCAGGCAAGGTAGATTTTGATGTTCAACGGTTGGATTCATCAAGTCAACCATTCATGACAGATTTCAGCTCATTGAATGCAAGAAATCCATGTCTGGCAAACAATCAGGGTGGAACAGCAACCCGTACCTCGGTGTGTCTGCCTTCTTTCATCCTGTTTGATGTGCTCCTTAGCTGATTTTGTGCTGTGTGAGAATGTCAAAGGTCAGCTAAAACCTAACTGCTGAGCATCAGTCTGTTGTGACAGTGCACAAACAGTCTGCTTGTTTTACTTGCCTGACATGTAATTGGGGATGCACTTAAGATCAGTTTCCAAATGAATGCATCAAATTTCTCCCTTTTTCTGAAACCTGTCATGTGGAACTAAACTCTTATACATACATGTGTTATAAAGATTTCTAGCACAGTAACAGTTTGGCAGAGTGGGTATACCAGTGTTCAGCAGAGCTAGCAGCAGCAGATACAGCAACCACATGGACTATGCGTACATCATTCCCAGAGTATATCATTGCGATTGTTACCATTGTCGGCTCCATTCTCTTTGCTGTATGTGCTTCTTCCCTTTACATAGCTTCTCAAGGAGCCTTAAATACTTGAGCTGGCATGGAGAAGAATTTTATTTCAGAGTTGTTTGAATTATTGTTCAGTTTTGGTTTCTAAAGTCATGTCCTTGATGTAAACATCTTTCTATGGTTGTCAATCATGGATGCTGACAGGGTCCATACTGCTTGCAGATCTTTGGGGGTGCGGGTGTAGCTGCTTTACCTCTAAGTCTTATATCTGCATACTTCCGACGTCCTAGAGCCATCATCACACGCTCCCAGTATGTAAAGGTTTGTCTCTCTCTCTGATTACTTTGTGAGATGTTCCACAAGATGGCTGATTGAGTGGTGAATCAGGTGGAGAGTAGAGAGGATGAGCACAGTCGGGGCAATCTTTCTATTGTGGTGGGGACCTTGTGCACTAAAGATAGAAACATAGGGCAGCAGATGCAAGGGTGCCCCCAACAGAGGAAATTGGCAGAGCTTGGACAAAGTCTCAAACCAATCTTTTGGACGGTCAAGTGCAGGAGGCGACTGAGCTTGGCAAGCGTGCAAAGGAGATCAAAGATGCAGCATTGGCACTGCAGCGTGAAGAGCGAGCTGGGAGCAAGGGCCGCAAGTGGAAGAAGAATGTCAACAAAGTTCAGCAGGTCTGAAGTTGATTCAAGAAGGCCATTTTCCTATGTTTTCTCTTGGTTGAACCAGTAAGGACAATGCACAGTTGTTTCTAGTGTAGGTGCTGTAGTTGGTGTGGGCCACATGCTCTTAAAAGTTCACAATTTATGATGGTTTTGGGAGTTTAATTGTAGAAAGCTGGTGATTGAACTTCTGCAAATTTTTTAATTGGGTTTTTTTGTGCTGTTCATGTCTCATTGCAGGAACTGGTGTACTTAGAAGAGGATGAGCGGATGTTGGAAGAGGTGTATCCACAAGGAGAGAAGGTACAGAACTGCTTCCAGAGAGTATGTTTGATGTATTCATGTGGTTTTACATATGTTCCTGAGCATGATTTGACTTTGAGCTTGCTTGCTTACTTCAGTTCAATTCCACATAGGACAACCAAGTCCACAAAGATGAAAATCCAAGTTTGACAAAACAATTTGGGGTGTATACTTGTAGGTTTTCTTTTTGGAAAGTAAGACTAGCAGTGGATTTCATACATGACAGGGAATGCCATCATATGTGATTTGACGAAATGAGTTTCTTTGTTAACGTGTTGGGCATTTTGCAGGCTGATACTTCTTGGGCACTTACTGTTCTCAGTTACCTTGGGAAGTTGTTGTTTGGAATCTTTGGGTGAGTCTGGTGTCCCATGAAAGGTTCTAAACTTAAGAACTGTTCCTAATGCTGTTTTCATTTGAAGATTGTGGGAACCTAATCCATTCTGCCAAATACTATGTTCTCACATAGTAACAAGTGAATGATGTCTGTGTCCTGTGTGTAATGAATGGAAAAGTTGTGTGACCCATGTTAAATGTACAAACTAAAGCAGAGAACATGTCTTAGAAATTTGTATTGGCTCAAGACAGTGGCATACTTTTGTGTTTAATGAATAGACTTATGTAAATAATCATATGCCTGCACAAGTAAACACTTATCTCAACTTGAAATGCTGGATCTAAACAGTGTGTGGGATTGTGTCTGCCAGGCTAGTGGTCTCTGCTGTATGGTTGGTGCACATTGTGATCTACATGCTCATTACACCTCCACTTAATCCATTCCTCAACTGGTTTTTCATTCGCCTTGACAATGTTTGGGGTAAGTAGTCACATACACACCATGCATTGAGTTGTGGGAGGAAATATGTTCACCGGAGTAAAAGCTATTTTGTGTCTTGCCATATTTTCACTGAAACAGAGCAAGGGAGATGTTCTTGGATTGTTGTGCTCATGTCATGAGCTGGGCCATTGCAGGATTGCTGGGCACTGTTGCTTTTGCCTTCTTCTGCTTCTATCTTCTCCTGGCAGTTATCTCTGGGGAGATGCAGTTGGGCCTCAACTTTCTCTTCATCACCATCCATCCTATGAAGTATGTGGTCCAACATTCAAGGATATTGCTGTGACAATTTTTTCAGGATTCTCCTTGGTTTCTAGCTCTGTTTCTTAGCTACTATGTGTTGAAAGAGAAGTCCAATTTGTGTTTTCCTAGGTACTGCCTGGTTGGCTTCATTATTTTGCAGAAGTCATACTGACCATGTGCCTTGGGATGGTCACAGGTGGAATGGGACACTGATGAGCTCATTTCTGTTCAATGTGGGCCTGATTTTAATCTGCTCCATAAGGTCCTACATGATCTTCCTTTTCATCTCAGCTTGTTGTGTCAGGAACATTTTGCAGTTTGGTTGTGGCTGTTTGCAGTGTGGATGCCTCTGCACTGTCCTAACAGCATAGTCTGTGACTTGTTCCCTCTGCAGTGTGATTCAGTTCTGTGCAAAGGCTTTTGCACTGTATGCCCAAGCTACAGTTGTGCAAGAGATCTTCGGTCACACTCTAGAGTCATTGCGGGGCATCAAATACCTCTTTAAGTAATCTGCTTTGCAGCATTCTCCAGCTTCTCTCTACTTCCCAATAAGCAATAAAGTGCATGAGTGGTATTTTTGTAGTTGCTACAGCCTGCTCCATTCATTTTGAATCCAACAGTGAAACAGCAAATTATTTGTGAAGCACAAATGGGCTTTGAAATATATATTGATATAATTTGCAATGATTGTGTGCAGGTACAATGTGTTTCAATATGCATTCCTTGTTTGTGCAGGTCTGACAACTGTATATTACTTAGCATTTGTAAGTCAGCTTACCTCTGCTAACACTGTTGAAATTCAAGTTTAGTATCTTGAAGGTTTTGTCATAAGGAGTATGCTGACAAAGCTCTTCCTGGACCCTGTATGCTGTTGACAGGGATGTAGGAGAAAGAGGACAAGGTCCAAGTTCCAGCTGGAGTAAGACCTACCTTATCAAAGCTGTTCAGTAAAACTTAGTGTTCAAACTTTGGAGGAGTGAGCAACTACACACCATACCTAGGAATGTAAACCTGGTCCACAATCCAGTGTGGTTGCTCCCTCAGTTTGTTTTGTGCACCTTACTAAGATTGTGTGTGGCTGTTCCTCTCAACAGTCTTTGGTAGTCTATCTGGCTTTCTTAATTTTTCAAGGTTGCACTTTGCGAATCAGAAAGCCATATTAGATGTTGTATCTGTATCATTCTGCATGACTCCTGTAGTTCACATTGGTAGGTAGTATTGATATTGGGCATGTGTGTATGCCCAATCAGTTAGAAAGAGAAATGCTCACATTGGATTTAAACAGTTTCTCAAATATTTTACTTGTGTGAAATACATTGGCAAGGGTATTGTGTATTCAGAATGTAGGTCCAGACAACTATAGGCCTACAGCCATACCTCATGCTAGTTCATGACTGCATAGAAGAAGAAAAGTTCCAAGATGCCCTCATCCAGGAAATTTTCACTTTGGATGGTGGTGAAAATTCAAGTTGTAGATTTGTGGGATGAACTTGCCGAATTTGGTGCTGGCAACAGGTTGGAGTCAGGTTTGTTTTTCAGCTAACAGTTCTAGCAGTAATGACCAGAAATTGTCCTCCAGGAGAAAGCTGTAGACATGGATGGTGAAATGTTGCCCTTACTTGACCCTTTCCTGTATGCATGGAAATTTTAGACAGGCTTTGTACAAGAGAAAAGGATATTAGGAATGCTATTATGAGTTAATATATGTTAATAGAACTGGTGAAATGGTACCTAGCTTTGGTTTCAAAATTCCTGAACTTCATGGATATGTCAGATGGCAACATATTGATTGGTTTGGAAGAAAGCGTTTTCATAAAGCCCTAATGTTGTGGTAGGGCATGCTATAAAGTGTAATAGGTGGTTTCTCTGCAGAGATTGGTCCCTCAGCAACTTTTTGTTTTTTATGGTTTTAAAAACCGTTCATAACCCTTGGGTATCATGAATGTTTTTTGGAAATGAAGTGGTTGAGCTCTTCTCAGGGGAGGGCATTACCAGAATCACTGGCATGCTTGACAATGCTTCATGTGGGCCCTGGTAATGCCCTGGTAAACCCTCCCCTAGGGCCTAAACCTACCTGTTAACTTCACTTCATCTGCCTTCAAACACAAAGATTACCTGCAGTGTTCATTTGCATTGGGATTAGATGTGATAATGTCATCTATCCAAGAAGTTGGAAAGACAGTTTGAAGAATAATGAGAGAAGACTGTTATAAAAAAGCTATGCATTTTATTGTTACAAATGAATTTACAATGTCAGCTTTGACAGGTCATTGTGGTCCATAATTTACTCAATTTTAACAATTGCACTATTAACAATTATCCAAACATTAGCTGGTACAACTAAACGTTTCCAATATTGGTCAATGTCCTAAAAGTGGTTATCACTATGTGATTTTCATAAAAGGACAAAGGATGATAACCAAATTGTAAATCCAAAATGTTGAAAAGCTTGCCTTGATTAGTAAGAAAAAATATTTATTTGACAATGAAATGCCACTCTTTTCTACTCATATCCATTTGTTAAATGTCCACTTGTTAACAAGTTTGCAATCTTTCAACATGTGGTTCTAAGTTCAATTCTTCCAAATGTCCTTTCCAGTGAACCCACTAGTGTTTTAAGCATATTGCTTTTCAGAATGCAATACCTTTACTTTTGACTGCAGTTGGAGTCATCAGTCTATCTTGCAGTTGGAGCCAACGTTTTGACTGCAACTCCCTATTTGGTCTTTGTTCAGTCTTTTGAATCTTCACACTAGTGTTCCTGTGGATGAATGGAGGCATCATCGAAATTACCAGAATCAAGCTGATCACCAAGCATAGTTGTGTGATGAGTGTGGAGAGCGACTCATGGATTTGATGGTTCCTTAAATTCAGAGTGGAAAGCTGGTGGTTCCAGACCTAGAAAAACTCCAAAACTTGGAGAGACATGTTGGGCATGAAAGGATTTGGAGAGATTGTTATTTAAGCTGCAAGAAATGCAACCCAACTGGCTCATAGAAAGCTCGAGATTTTTGGCTGTCACTGAATCTTGAGTCACATTACAAAAAGAGGGACAAAGTTGGCTCTACTCTTCGCAGATGAAAATTTTCCACTTCTGAGGTCTTTGTTCCAAGGTCTTCTTGCAGGTGAAGCAGGTCTTGTTGCACAAGCATAAGCTTGGGTATGAAGCACACGAGCTTGGGTGCTGGAAGGTTGGCTCGTGAGGAGCACAGATGCAAAGCACAAGAGCTTGGGCACTGAAGTGCTGGATTGCCACAGCAGCTCTCAAGGAACCGTAAGGTTGCTGCTGAACAGTTAGCTGCTAATACAGACCTCCACATCCTGGGCACTTCTGCCAGGCCAGAGCAAAATTATTGTGTGCCCAGTACATCATATGTTATTTCAAGAGTAATGGTGAGGACCCACTGAAGTAGAAGCCTCCTCACTACCCAGGAGTTACAGTGACAAGTGCAGAGCAGCAGTGGAGCTGCTCTTACACATCCAAATCCATCGTGTTTCATGACAGTTTGTTTTTGTTTTAAAATTTTTTAGTGCCACCAATTGTCTACATGGAAAGGGGTTCCCAAGGGATATTAAAATGATAATCAGACATTTTTGGCTGATTAAGTGGATTAGTGCACTCTAAAAGCAAAACTCCCATTAGTCACCACCAACCAGTAACTGCGCTAGAAATATGCAAAACTCCAAAAGGGATTCCAAATATTAAAATGTGCTGAAGTGTCATTTCTTTCAGTTATTTTAAAGTCATCCACTAATTCATTTATGGTCTCAAACCTTATAATCTTCAAACAAATAAAACTTTTCTGTCAAGCAAGAAGCAACATGAGCTTGATGGCAGAAAGAAAGTTTACTTCTTCCCAGCAGACAGCTCCTGCAGTTCTGTGCACAATTTTGTAATCATCTCCTGGGGGAAGCTTCAAGGCATATAGCTACAAGTTGTGTCTTCTGATCAAAATATTTTGCAACAACTCTACTGCAAAATTTCCCATCACCCACATCTGTCTTGCATCAGTCACATCAAAAGCAACTCCTCATTGGGCCACTACACTTACACAGCATGGAGAATACTGCTACACAATTCCAACAGTCTAGCACAGATGCAGAGACTTTGCACAAAATCAGGTACAGATTGACAACAAGATTGGTTCACTTCCAATCGTGGGATATAACTTGCTAGGAGAAAGCTTTTCTGTAGAGACAACTTTAGACACCCACATGCACAAATCATTTGTACTAGTAGTGCCAAGCAACAATATGGGTCAGAACTTAGTCTTGTGAGACCCAGGTGACTGTGATTCAATAAAAGAGAAAGGACAATAATTGCAACCAAAACTAGGAAACAATTTTACCAGCATTGTTTCTTATGACCATCGTGGAATCCACTATGGTCAAAACCTTCACCAACCTGAAACTGCACCATATCTTCCAAATTCTCTAGTAGGTGTAGCCTTTCACAAACATTCCCGTCTTTGCTTCCTCTGCTTCACCTTCTGCAGAGTACTTTCCAAGCTGTGCAAGAGAGTTTGCCTTTGCACGAACGAGAAGAGCCTTCTTGGCTGCTTCAATGTTCTCTGGCTGGCCCTTCCATGTCTTCAACACTGAGTTTTGGAGGGCACGGGCATAGGAGAAGGACACATGCCATGGGTTCGGGCTCTGGTTCATGGCATTCAGGTTCAGGGTGGCCTCCACCTCTGATTGACCTCCAGACAAAAACTGTTCAGGACAAAACAAGGACCCAGGATTAGTATCAAAGGACCATATAATGACCATCCTCCATCAATGCAACTACCCCAGAATGGACCTACTTCATGTTCCCTTCAAATGTGTAGAAGTAGGTCAGAGAACTCACCATAATGCCAGGAACAGCTGGTGGCACACGTCTCTTCAACAATGTAAGAGTGTACTCTGCAACCTTTTCAGGTGTTGCCCTCTCAGGGCACTCAGCTCCAGGAGTGACCATACTAGGCTTCAAGAGAATACCCTCAAACAACACATTGTTCTCAGCCAAGAAGAAGAACACTTTTGACCAGACCTTTTCAGCAACCTCCAAAGTCCTATTGATGCTGTGATTACCATCAAGAAGAATCTCAGGTTCAACAATTGGGACCAATCCATTGTCCTGCACATGGCAATATAAGACTCTGAGGTGCTAATATACAACATCAACACCATCTTTCATAAAGCTAGCTAGAGGATTAATAAGACAATGACCACAAAAAGAAGGTTTCCGCACAATCACTGTAGCTCGCCAGAAGGAAGGAGTGAGCAAAACCTTTAAACACAAAGACAGAGTAGAAATATGAGTAACTGTAGGAGTTTTAAAAATCTAATCTGCATTTTAAAAAATTTGTATTTGTGGTCAAATTCATGTCATAATTCAGTCTCACACACCTGGGAGATGGCAGCATAGCGAGCAAGACCCCATGCAGCTTCTGTCACAGCCAACTCAGAAGGGCCATTGGGGATACTGATAACAGTACGCCTGCATACACCAACTTGCTTCTCTCAGCAATTTCATTGAACAGGGCAAAAAGAATCTCCACAGAATGACTCCTTCCCTAAACCTCATATGTAAGAAGCTAACAACTGAAGAAAAACCAGAATGAGGCATCAAGGTTTCAATCCCAGTTCTCATCCTCCAACATGACAGGGTCCAGCTGATGGGAATGGTTGTGTGAGATGGGAAACCATCAAGCTCTCAACCAGGAACCACAAGGCCAAAGCAGGAAGAACCAAATGGCAGCCTCATTTTTACCAAGATTAACCAGAAAGTACAATTTAGACTATAAAAACATTGGAGGACTGAATCATTTGCACATGATATAGAAGTGCAAACAAATGTACGCATCAGGCCAAGGGAAAGATAAACTACTTACCACTTGTCAAACCTTGCTCCCTGCTTGTAGTAGGCAGCAGTTCTGGAAGCCAAGCCATCAAGACCTTGGCACCATGATTCGTTGTTAGATCCAGCCAAAGGCACAAGACCCTGAAGTTAAAGATTTGGGTCAATTCTCAAAGATCAGGCAAGTGACCATAGTGGTAAATAGAAACACATCAATTACTGCTTGAGGCAGTTGCGGGATGTTGGAGTCAGTACCTTGTCCACCTTGATGCCTGGCACAATGTTCTGTTCTTTTAGAGAGTCGACCATGAGCTTGCCATCGGTTGTGGACTGGTAGAGAGTTTCCTCAAATAGGATGGCTCCAGACACATACTCTCCAAGGCCAGGAGTGGTACACAACAGTTGCCTGTATGCTTGGCGATTGACTTCTGTGTTGTCGAGACCGATAGAGGCCAAGCGCAAGCCACAAGTCGCATTGGATTCATCCATAGCCAGGATACCACGACCTGGAGTAGCAATTGTTTTCTGAGAACATGGCCACAGACAAAATCAAGAGAACAAATCGGTACTCCTCCATCGACCACTTTTTCAGTACAATTACAATAGCGTCTACCACCGACACAAGTCATCCGGAACCCGCACATTCAAGGACACATCTTCGGCGCATCGCGAAGACAGAGGCAAATCCTGCATATAAAAAGACCTAGTTTCTCACATCGGCAGCTTAGTAGCCGATCCTTAGAATCTAACAAGCACAGAGCCGCCTCGTATGCGGATCCCGGGTATCTGAACTTGGCATGCAAGAGATCAGGAAAGCTGTAAAACAGTTAAGCCATCCACGACTACTACTCCTCAAAAAAAGCCCTAAGAAACCCTCCCTTGCTCAATACAGCATCAACGCAATCCCCTGCCCCCAGAAACCAAAACCATACCGCAGTTTTAACGAGCTCCTCATCGTAACCGGCAGCTCTCACTGCGAAAGAAACACTCGCACTTTTCGCCGGAGACACGATCTTCTTCAGGGGGGTTCCGCAGAAGCCAGAGCTCAGAGCCACGGCTTGTTTGCCAGTAGCCATACTTCCCATTGCAGCAGCCATCTCTCCTTCTCACACCACTGTATTCTCTATTGTCTCTGTCTCTTTCCTCTCCTTCGTTTTCCACACAACAGCAATCGAATCCAAACCACCACAACGCGAATGCGAAGCTGTTGCGCACAAAAACAACGAAGCGTTTGCAGGGACAGACAGAACGAGAGAGAGAGAGAGAGACCGCGCGCGCAAAGGACTGGACAATACGAGCAATGGCGTTTTCTAGACCCTCCCCGCCTCTCCCTCCTCCACCCCACTGTTCACGCACCCCCTTCTCTTTTTGGCTAATTTTGAGAGATCACGCAATGAGCTTGATCCACGTGGAAAAACCTTCCTAGCTTCTGTACATTCCAAAAAGAAAAAGGAAAGTTGGGTTATTGGTTGGTCAAATTTGAGGAGTGTTTTTGCTCCTTTCTTTTTTTTCTTTTTTCCCTTTTAGCTTTTCTATTGAAACGCACTTTGCAGTTTTTTGTTGTTGCACTCATGGTGCCTTTTTTGTTTGCTTTTGAACAAAACATTTAAATCATTTTGTTTGGACGAGGACCCCCAGTGATTTTTTTTGACAAAACTTCTCGCTTTTTTGACCAAAATAATTGGGGAGATTTTGGAGGAAAAAAATTCTACTGTAAATTTGATTAATTTGTCTAAATTTCTGGAAATTTTCGTGAAATATATTTTATATCTCAAAATTGGAAAAAAAACAAAAAAAACAAACAAAACAAAACAAAATGGTTTGGGATAGTGGTGAAGTAGGTAATTCAATTGTTGCTGACCCCCTTGAAAGTGCTGACACGAGAAGGAAGATGTTGCTCCGCCGCTCTCTTTTGAATTCTTTTTGACTGAAGTACTAGAGTATCTCCAGCGGTGCTCAGTATGCAACCCTGCAAAAATATTTTTCATATCCAAGTTTAGTTATTTACTTTTTTGCAACCCCACCCATAAAATTGAAATTGGGACAGCAGATAACTACTAATAGCAAACCACTTGGACCAATCATTATGATGGGCCAATCAGAAACACTCATCAGTAGTGAGATTGTATTTATTGCACTCTTCTCTGCAGGTGCACAGCGTTGCTGCGTCTTTTACCAGGCACCGCAAACTGTTCAATTATGCTGAGCCGAACCCGTTCATCTAATTTTACTGTGCAGGATCACATACTCAGCCCGGCTGTAGATGCTCTTAGTCGAATTCTTTTAAAAGAAAGAAGGAAAACAAAAGAACAGATTCTTTTTGTTGTTGTGCAATGACTTCTTCAAGTCTGATGGCTTTCTAGATGTTTTCTTTTTTTCTTTTTCTTTTTGCCCAATCGGGTCTTAGGCTAAGTATTATGTTTCTAAAAATGTCTCACACAAGAAAGCACAAAATTGGGCTTAAGAAAAAAAGAAAAGAAAAAGAACACAGAAACGAAAAGAAAAAAAAAACAAAAGAAAGAGAGGAAAAGAAATATGGGCCCCGGGCGGTGTGTTTGGAATGTTAGTTGACGAGGAATTTTGGGACCTCGTTCCGGATGTCGAGGGCCACAAAATGAAGGGCGGTCAGGAAGCGGCGAATCGGAACTTGGACTGGCGTGTTGGTACTTCAAACACCGCCGCCCGCTGTCCCCGCTTTGCTCAACGTGCGGTTCTAGTGGACCTTGGTTTTGGGCCGATCCGAGAACATGCCACGTGTAATAAGCACCTCAAACTGGAATTCTAGTTGGCCACACAAACATTCGAGTATAAATTAATAATTAACAATAAAATTATAATTTCTTATTCCTTTTTTCTGTTTTGGAATTTCTTCTTTGAAATGATGATGCAAACTACTTCAAAGTTTGCAATTTTAAAAAGAAAAACTGACTACTTTTCTTCCCTAGAACACTAGAGCTATTTGTTTCCTGTTGAGAATGGAATGGATGAGATTTTACTTAACAAAAAAATTCCCTCTTCACTCAATAGCTTATTACTAGGGAATTTTTAAAAATTCAAAATTTTGTGATATCAATAATTTGGTGAGATTTTCCAGAAATTTAGCTGAATTTACACTGAAAAATACCACAAAATTCCAATTTGTGTGGACTTTGGTACTTTTCATTTTGCCAAGTTTTTCAAAATTATATTGGTTGTCCCCTCTCCCACCCCCCCAATAATATGTTTTGTAGATTAAAGTTGACAATCAACCCACAATAATGACCTTATCATAAGTCCCAAAAGTGGTATTCAAACCAACTAGTGGGTGTCCGTGACCTTCGGCCAGTGTGAAGTCCCCCGGTTTCTTTAAACTTGGTTCGCGTTTTAGTTTTTTTTAGAAAATTTTAACTTTTTTATTTTTTTTATTTTTATGTGTTTTTTATTTTTATTGTTATTTTGTGATCATCCAGCCGGACGGACATTTCATCCATCCCCTTAATCGGGACGGACAGTAGCTAAAAGAAAAAAAGCTTCCCCAAAATTCGTCCCGTCATCAAGCCGGACGAACATTTCATCCATCCCCTTAATTGGGACGGACAGTAGCTAAAAGA
>Ga0116227_10003271_pt1 | contig 36243 bp, 30 predicted proteins | sample S1TSphgellanicum_FD_89693 | JGI IMG/M metagenome (GOLD analysis project Ga0116227, IMG submission 89693) | Host-associated microbial communities from peat moss isolated from Minnesota, USA - S1T2_Fb - Sphagnum magellanicum MG | ecosystem: Host-associated > Plants > Peat moss > Unclassified...
AAAGCAGCGGAAAAGGAAGAGTCGGAGCACGCTCCTTAGCTCACAACACTTTGAGGGGTAGAGGGGCGTGTTGGAGCTCCGGGATGGGACTAGGAAGAGTTGACAAGCTTTAGTCACTCACATGGGCCTGCACACAACCCACATAAAGTTGTTAGTGCAAAGTTGGAACACCCTTGGTGCTAGGATGAGCCACGGGCAACATGGACACACAAGACTCACGACAACCCGGACTTGGGGGAAGCCACCACCTTCCCCCTTATAGTATACTGTGTGACTCTCCACGGAGCCCACATCCAAATGACTATTTTTCCCAGGACTTCCGAGTGGGAGTCTCGAAATCGCGCCAAATGGGACTCCCGGGGCTTTGGAGCCCCATAACTTTGTGAGCAAACCTCGGATCGTGATGCGGTCTAAAATAAAGTTGTAGCTCTCGTCAAGAGCTTTCCAACGCCGTGTCGCACTCCTGAATCGGACATCGAAAAAAGGTCGATTCTTGACTTTTTGTGGTCGGGAGTCAAACTGACAATTCAACTCCCGACCCTTCCTTTGGCCATAACTTGTATTTCAGATGTCCAAATGAGTAATGCAAGCCTATTTTAACATCTACGCTTCAAGAGCTTTCTATTGATATAAAAAACGCCACAATCCATTGAGGTTTGACCCCTGTTATTACTCTCTGAAGTTTCGAGAGTCCACCGAGATTCCATCTCCCCAAGTGGGAGTTGCCTTGGGAGTGTGAGTGTTCATTCCCTCACACTCCCTAGCACTTTCTTGCATTCCCGGGAGTATGTGATGTGACTCCCGGGCTTCCTCTTGGCCCACACTCTTGTAATACCTTTGCCTTGACTCCCAGGCTTCCTTCCTTTTGGCCCGCAACCTTGCAACCCCTTTAGCCTTGGTCGCGAGCCCAAAGCTAGGGTTATGACAAGTTAATTTGTGGCATGGACGTAAACCGTTTTTATTCACATTTTTAAAAATCATTTACTAGAACAAATATTGAAGAAGGTCCATCCTTGTAAGTATATTAATGTTCAAAACCTTATCAATGTTGATTAAAATCAATCTTTTGCCAAATTTCAATTCAAACATAAACTTTATTTAAACATTCTAAATGCAATGATTTAATATTGTTCAAGCTTGAAATTAAAAATAATAATAATAATAATAACTTAACAAAAAAAATCTGATTATTTATTTGGACGTTCGTACCCACCACATGTTGTTTTAGTCATTGTTCATATTGTTTTATTTTATTTATGTTTGAGCTTGTTAATGAAAATCACAAACAACTTTGAATTATAACATTTTTATTTTTTAATACATCATTTGGTTATGTATAATTAGTCATAAAAAACCCTAGGGTATAATAATTTTTAAAATATAAAAATAAATTAACAAAAAATAAATTAAAATGAAATAATTCAAAATATCAAAAATGGAGTGGTTAAAAATGTCTTACAATAATTTACAATAATTGAAAATAATGAAATAACCTAAAGTAATCTACACTAATTTATGAATAACTTAAAATAGACTTAAACTATTATAAGACCTAGCCTATGGTAACTCACACATAAACTTAAATAATTTATAATAACATACATTAACCTAAAAATAATATAAAATAACTTAGATTGATTTAGAAATAACCTAAAATAATTTATTAATCTAAAAATAGCTTAAAATAACTTTCATTAACTTAAAAATAATCTAAAATTAACATACAGACTTAACTTATGGTAGTTTACACATAGATTTGAATAGTTTACATTAATTTAAAATTAACCTAAAATAATTTATTAGTATTTTAAGTTACATAAATATGTAAAGTAGGATAACAAAATAACATAAGTAAACAAATATTTAAGATAAATACTTAGGCAGGTTAGGGGAAAAAATGTGCAGAATAATATGTGACAATAAATCATTTCATTTATTCGTATAATGGTGCAATGGTTAAAGGCTTGCACTTTAATTGTGGAAATGAAAGCAAGTGTATGGTTGAAACTTTTGCACACAATAACATGTCTTGGGTTTTATAACTAATTTTTAAATGATTTTTAATTTTTTTGACTATGTTTATAACTATTTAATTACAAAAATTACTATATAATTATAAAGGATATCAAGATGCCACATGACATCATGGTTTTATAATTATAATAAATATGACAACTTATTCAATTTTGAGTTAAAATGTTATTATTTTTGAATTTATATTAATATATTTGAATGATTGAAAATTAGGAATTCAAAAATATCATTTACTTTTGTGATTAATAATAACCAATAGTGTTTCAATTTATAATGATAATGATGCAACATGCTATGTGTCAACAAATTGTTACAATTAGTTATCAACTTCATGATTCATAACATTAATTTCAATAAACTTATATTTATTGTTTGGTCAAAAATGTTCATCATGCCAAAACACATTATTTATGACTTGTTTTATACAACTATAATGTCCAACATAATTAAGGAAATGACTAAAAATGTTTTTAACACTTAATAATTAACGTAATGATTCATGACTTTAATTTCAATTAAATTACATGTATTGATTTGTCAAAAATGTTCATAATAACAAAACATGTCTTTACAACTTGTCACATGCCACTATAATGTCCAACACAATTAAAGAAACGATTAAAAATGTCTTTAACAATTATATTTGACCTCGTGACTAATGTAATTGAAAAAAATGATTAAAAAATCATAATCGCATAAAATCACCCACACTTTGTCTAATAAACAAGGCTATCAAGTTTGGACATTCTTTTTAATAATGTCCCATTTTTTGACACTTGTAACATTGAATCGTTGATAGGTCCCTCACCAAATTTTTGTTCTTACTAATTTTTAGTTACAATAAATGGATGCTTAATTGATTCATTTAATTTATCATTTGTTCCATGGCCAATTCCATGCGAAAGCTCATTTATAGATGCTTTCATGACTTTGGTTCAATCGAAAAATGATTTATTTTCACCATGGATTATAAAGTTGGTTGTAATATTTTCCTTCATGCTCTTCTTTTTCTTTTCAACCACCTCCACTACTTCATTAAACGTTTTCGCTTGTTCATTTTTCATTTGTTGTTGTGGCTTTAACAACAAACCAATGGTGAAATGCTTTAGCACCAATGTTTTAAATCTAACAAAAATTAATTCAATTTGTTCATGGCTTTTTACGTAGGACACCTTTGGAGTTTATTTTATAATGTCATTGTTCTCTTCTTGTGCTCTTTCACTAACTCTAAAATGTCATGTTTTAGTTGACTTAGTTCAAGTATTAAGTTTTCGTAGAGATTCTTTACATATTTTGTTTTCACAATGGCCTTAATTATGTCATTCCATGATCCCTTCAATGTTTTTGTTTATCTTTTAAACCAATGTGATGATGTACCTTAAAATTTAGGAAAAACATTACACCATTGTATAATTGTTCTAAGCTTAATACCAATACAAGCTTTCTTACATTAAAAATATTTCAAGGCTTTCACCCTTGCTTCCCCTAAAAATTAAAATAACCATCTCAAAAAAAAATTCATTTAAAAAATAAAAACACAACAAGTTAATTAGTTTTTTTTAATTAACTATCACTTAACTTTCACAAGTATTTTTTCATGAATAAGAAAATTTTTAATGGCTTGAATTACATTCGTAATAAAATTCTCCCTATCTTTTTAGTGTAATTATTTAAAAGGACTAGACATTTTCAACCCTATAATTATCCTATTTAAATGATTGGATTGAAAAATAACATTTACGAAATCATGGTCATCATAAGTATCAATGATGTTTGCATTTCACATGACATGCAAGTTATTAGTTTTGGCATAATTTGAAATTGTATACTTTTACTTAGCCAAATGAATAAATGTTGTTCTAGTGTGATCACCCTTTGGCATTACGTCGCATGTTCAAAGTTAAATTGGGGTCCAAATTTTTTTCATTATCTATGTAGTTGTGACACTAACACTTTTGGTTCACATATAGTTCTAAACTCTATAATAAATCTCTCAATAAGTTTTTTAACATGTGAACTTGACCCAACAATTCTTATTGTTAATGATGGGGTTTGTTGCGTATATTCTAAAAACTATGTGTCAAGGGAATCAAAAGCCTTTCCTGACATTGACATTATTGTTTTATTTAAAACATTAGTCTTAAAATAAAACATATATTTATTTTCTTCTTTTCAAAAACCTACAACATTTTTTATATCAAAAACAAAAAAATCTCAAGGTTTCAACAAGGTCCAACAAGCATGAACTTATTTATGAACATTTATTATTTTTTGTAGACTTTCTTTTTACATTATCTCATATGGCTTAACACATGCCATTTTTTCCCCTTCCTTTCATGTAATGTTTTTTTGCAAAACTTTTCATATTCCCACAAATCCAATTCTAGTTTGTGCCTAGGATTACATGTAATATCCAAAAACAAACTTAGGGTTAAACATAATGAATCATGTTTATGGTCTTCATGATGTTGTTTTATGTATTCAATTGTGCATCAAACTTGATTTAATTTACCTCCCATAATTTTCATTGTCACAAATTGAATCTTTTCAACCCGTGTCATTTCTATCCATGATTCGGGGATAAATAAGTCACCTTGCATCTCATGTTTTAAAGCAAAAATAATAATTTTTTTTTTCTACCAAACTTTCAAGAACAAAACTAAATTTCACAACACAAATAACATAGAATTGGTTTCCAGTTACGGAACCAAAAGATGTAAATTGCAAATGGGTTTAGGATTGAAACTATGTATGTTTATTACATAGTTATGGAAATCTATGTTTTTGTTTACATAAATATTCCCTCACCTTTTTATTTTTTATGTATAAATAATATGTCACACCATTTTTTTACCATGGATTTCACACACACATAAATTATGCCAAAAAAATTCAAAACAAAAATCTCAAGTCCTTTTAGAATTTTATTCCATGAAACTTTGCATTCATACAATAATTTGTTTTCATCAAGTGAAGGTGTTTCCAAATGTCACAAATGCTCACATATATATTAATCAAAAGAAAACTAAACAATTTTTTTTTAAAACACTACACATCACATCGATCCCTATGTGATTCAATATTCACACTAATGTGCAAAAGACTTTCCACATGAATTAACGTGTGAATCAATGCACATTAATTAAAGTTATGACCAAACATAATTAAACAATGAAATCCAACCACCAAATAAATTATCAAATTTAACCCTAACGTAATTACATAAATAATAATCAAGTTATAAGTCCATACCTATTTGACATTTAGCCTCAATGTAATGTAAACATTGCAATCTTTACAGTTAAAGAACCTAGAAAATTTCAATCCATATCATGGCTGTGGTTTTTGCTGCAAGGCATTACTTTTTGGATAATTAGGACCAAAAGAAATGGCAAAACATTCAACAATGAAAGTTGGCCTACTCACAAAAAACAAAAACTTATATGGGATGTTTTAATGGATTATGAAAAGGTTGCATGGGTGAAGTGCATGAAGTTGTGCAAGCATGTGCATATTGAGGATATGAAACAATTAAAAAAGTTGGGGCATGCACAAGGTGATATGTGATAGGAATGGTAGATTTATTAGGTGATGGTACGATGATTTTCAAAGAAGTTTTGTTAGCTAATTTTTGGGTTGAATGCGTGGTTGTGCTTCTTATTGGCTCGATGGTGAGTTATCCTTATCATTTCCTTCTTTTCACAATGAATTCTTTCATTTGTGCAATAAAAAACAAAAAACACAATGTCATATTGTGTAATACACAAAAAATAAATGGGGACAAGACCAAGGTGAACTAACACCCATCTTGCACCTTTAGCTTTTGAGTGATGTCTCTTAGTGGTAATATTAATCCCAAAAAAATTTAGGTTTGACCTCAAAGACCCTGATGTAATCTAAGCATGAGATATTTGGTTATTTTTAGAAATAATTTAAATGGATTTTGGGATTTTTACAATAGTACCATCGTGGGTGTTGGTTCATCCAATTGGGCAAAAGGACAAATCCCCCTTTTTTTTTCTCTTTCTTTTTGGTGGGTGTGTGTGTCACAGGGCAAAAAAAATGGGTTTTGCCCTTCTTCTAGTGAAATTGCGGGACCCTTCACATGTGAAAGGTAAAAAATTTGGTCAAACTTTCAATGTGAAGGTCACCCATAAGATAAAAAACTTCACACAATTTTATTGCTTGAACAATACGGTTATTAATTGAAATAAAAGGCTTAATCCCCTAAACTCCAGACTCTATTAGTTACACTAACCTAAGACCTTGGGCGGGTTTGAAACTAATTATATTATTTTTAGAAATGTTGAAATTTTCACCCAAAAAAAAAATCAGAAATTTTTCTCTGAAGAAAATTAAAGAATCAGATGAAATATTTGAGAAAATATCATTTGTTGAAATGGAATCCTCAAAATTAATTAATTACTTGACAAATATGTGTTGATGTGGCCAAGGTACTATGGCAATTACACTACCAAAATTATCCACCACCATGAACCTGCTGCCTTGTACTGCAAGTTCAAACTTCAAACCACCCAAGATAGTTAGTTAATAGGAAATATTCAATGAAGTTTCTCAAAAAATGACTTCACAGTTGACACTAAGAGTATGCCCAAAGGCACCAGCAAAATGCCCATGTACAGTAATTTTGGATGAAGATTTGCAGAAAAACACCTTGAAACTGCGTTGGGGCCTCGAAAAAGTGCACATGTTACGAAGGCTCTCCTAGAAAGCCAGTGCCAGGAAATGACGCTTTCTCAACAATAAATGGCTTTTTTCTCATTGGCAAACTACAATGATTGGCTCAGGTGGTGAGAGTTAAGTAGGCTCTCCATTCCATCTTTTCAGGATAATGGGTGGGAGTGAGGAAGAAACTAAACAGTACACACTGGATGGGCTCCATTCCATCTTTTCAGGTTAATGGGTGGGAGTGAGGAAGAAACTAAACAGTACACACTGGATGGGCTAAACACACAGTCAGAAGCCATTTAAGTTCTGACACTCTGCACACAAACAGGCCATTCGCAACACATAGTGTGTGTCTGTTGTGTATGTGTTCTGGGAGGGAGAGTATGAGAGAGACAGAGAGGAGAAGAGAGTGTTATGTATGCAACCAAAAGGTGATGGAGCATTAACTGAAATGAACCTGGAGAACCAAAAACTCACCTACAATCACTCGGCATTGTGTTCATTCACAACAGAGGCTTTTGTCTTGGGTTTGCAAAACACAATAATAATTTCTTGTACATGTAAATGGATCTTTCAGCAGAATCCACGGAGGAAGGAAGACACAAAAATTTCATGCACATGAAATCAATCTTCCAGCATACTGACAGAGACATAGAGAGTCCAGAGACACAGAGAGAGAGAGAGAGATTAAGGGATGACCTATTTGTTTGTTGTGGGTATGTATGCTTGTGAGCAGGAGTCTTGGATTTGAGAGAGAGGGGAAATCATGAATTTGGGGTGAAAGGATTTTGTAGTTTAGGTTTAAGGGATATGCGGATTTAGGTAGCAGGAGAGAAGAAGAAGCAAGACCACCAAAGAAAAAACAAAGAAAGGGTTGAAGGAATCATCACCATGCAAGCTGCTTCCAAATCTTTTCTGGAGCCGGAAGAGCAGTGAATGACAACAAGGGACACATACAGCTCCAAGGTTTCTATGTCACCATGGAGGTGATCGCTGAGCCTATGGAGGATAATATAGTAAGCCGAAGGCTCGGATCTCGATCAGACGGGTTTTTCTGTAAGTGAGGATGGTTTTTTTTCCCTTTTTCCTCTGAATTGTTTGTTTTTTTCTCTTGTGCTGGGATTGTGAATTGGGTCTTCGTCCTCGTCGTGTGTTTATTCGGATTTGACATTGGAGAGAGAAAAACCCTAACCCTAACTTTGTCAGTCTTTTGCTAGAACCTGCTGACAGAACAAGTGGGATTTGTTTTCGATTGGTTTTTCGTTCATTCTGGGACAGCATGGAGAGAGTTTGGATGGGGTGCACTTGCAAGTGGATTTGGGGAGACCCTGTTGCACCCTGTGGACACTCTCAAAACCCGCATTCAGAGTGGTGGCCAAACTGGGTTTTCCTTACAGGTTGGAAATTTGATCCCTCCCCCTCCTCCTGTTTTTAGGTTTCTCCAACTTTTTTTCCTTAGCTGCAGGAACTGCATTTTTTGCAACTCATTTGCTTGTCAAGTGCATTCCAACATTCCAGCATTTCAACATGCATGGTTTGGTGTTTTCATCAAGCAAAAAAGTAAACCTCCAGTTTCTGGTTGTATCCAGCCCTTGCACAAGGTTATACATTACAGGTGCATGAGAGTCTCTTTAGTGAGATAGCCAACATTGTGACCAACTCCTGAGTCTTCTCATTGCATCCAGAGGTGCGACAGAAACTCAGGATGCAGGTTTTGTATAATTCTTTGCCTGAAATTTTGGGTGGATTACTATATAACTTATCTACACCTACTGTTGGGAGCTGAGGTGGTGAAGTCAGTGGCTACCTACAGCCGCTCATGGCCACTGCTATGCCTGATGATGAAGGTGATGATGGTCTGACACTTTTGTAGGCAAGAAACTCATAAGGTGGATGACTGCACTCATTGTTAGGTTACCCTCAAGTGGTTATTGTGGAGATTTCTCGGCAGTTGCATTGATAACAGGTGCACATGAGTGGTCCTGTAGTAGTGTCATTTGTTTGTTCTCGGGTTCTGGTAGGCTACTGATCTGGTCCTAGTAATCTTCTACTGTTCATCAAGACTGACAACCACTATTTGCTGACTTGCAGAAACAAAGTGATATCGGGCATGCTTTGAAATATATTGTGGGCATAGATGGTGTTCGGGGTAATGGATTTCTTCCCTTCCCTCCCACCTTATTGTGGACTTCTTTGGTGTATCAACTCCCTTTTGTATCAAACTTCTTTTGGTGGTCAAGCCAAGCAAGGATCTGGATTTTCTCATCAGCAGATTAACCCTAATTCATAGTCTTTTATGGTCTAGATTTGTGGTTAGCCTTTGGTTTGATGAATGGAAAATTTGAGTATCTCTTCTTAAATGTATACATTGAAGGATAGAGCTGACAGCATTATCCATTTCTTGCAATTCATCCATTTGAGTGTCTTTTGTTAAAGGGATGTGCCTGAATGGTTAATGAGTAGGCTGTGATTTGCAGGTTTATATCGCGGAGTTGTACCGGGATTGACAGGGTCAATGGTTACAGGAGCCACATATTTTGGGTTCATTGAATCTAGTAAAGATTGGTTGGAGGGCAAGCACCCTAATTTGGCAGGCCCTTGGGCCCATTTCTTGGCTGGTGCAACAGGTCACCTTTTCTCTTTTGCTCTCTGGTTCATGTCCCCTCTCCCTTGAGCAGTGTAAGAAGCCAATGTGTCACACAAGTTGAGTAGAAGCTCAAGGTCCATCTTTGAAGCAGTAGAGTCCATCTTGATTGAATCCTGCTTTTAAATGGAAGGTCTTGTGAAAAGAAGGTAAGACACAGTTGGAATTGTATGTCCAGGCTTTGAAAGATTGGGTCACTGAGAAGGCCAATGGACTTATCATAATGCATAGTTTTTTTCTCTTCAGGAGATACACTGGGTTCCATTGTATATGTCCCTTGTGAAGTGCTCAAGCAAAGAATGCAGGTAAGTTTAATACTGTTCCTTTGCTTTTGTTTCTGATCCTCGTATCTGTTTTTGCTTCCCTGTAGCCTTTGGAAGGGGGTAAAACTGTCTTGAGGCAGAGAAAATGTGGAAGAGAAAGTGCTCTTAGGCACATTGTGAAAGTGGCTGCTGTTTTGTGTTAGATATACAATTTTTGTTACTTGTATTGAGCATGAAGCAAAAGTTGGCAGATTCAAGGCAGCAGTAAGACTTGGCACCGTACTTATACCTCATCCATTAAGAAGGCAACACCTGCCGTGTACTATTCTGGAGCTTTCCATGCTGGCCGTGTGATTCTACGGCAAGAGGGCCTCACGGGCCTGTATGCGGGGTATGCCCATGGCACTGAGAATCAAGCATGAGTAATGTGTTCCTAAAGTACACTGACATAATTGTAGTTCAAAGTATTGAAGTCTGAACCTTGTGAACCATGTTCTTCTAACATGCTCTAACCTTGATAGAAGCCTCGTTGACTAGATATAGTGCTGAATTTCAACTGCATTTGCTAAAGTTTCAGTACCTTACAACTGTTGATTGGCAGGTATTTTTCAACACTGGTTAGAGATGTTCCATTTGCAGGTCTTCAGGTATATAAAATCTTCTCTCTGATGGATGAACAGTAGTGTTTTTCCTCTGCAAGTGTCTTTGGGATGGCACTTGGGATTTCATATTGAACCTATATTCCTTGTGCAAAATTTCTATTGCAACATTTGAGCAGTATGGATGATTTCACACCACAAAATGTGCCTCCCAAGGCTTACATAATGAACATTTCAGCTGTCCAATTTCACAGATTATGCTTTATGAAGCAATGAGGGCATCGATGGTATATGGGCAGGAGCAATGGGGGTCATCCAAAGCATTACAGCCAGTTGGGTTGGAGAAGCATCAATTCAGTTCTTTGGAGGAGCTTATCATGGGTGGTACTGCTGGGGGTAAGCCCCTGGTATCAATCCAGTTGTAAACTTTTTGGGGATGCATCTTTTGTTGCAGCCATTGTAAATATCACATATAATCCAGGAATCTCATTGTGGGGTTTAGTCCTTGTATAATTCTTGGCATGAAGGAGCTTCCTCTGGTCAAAACTGGAAAAGGTAACAAAGAAGATGGGTTTCTAGGTCTGGTTTCCTTTGATGTATTCTGGTCACAATGTGGACACTTGACAATGGCTGCTGACCTATCAAATAATTGTAGCCTGAGAAAGTAGCAGCACCTATAGGAGAAACAGGAAGGATGATACCATGTTGCCATATCCTTTTGTGTTTACTGGACTAATTAGCAATGGGGTGTGTCTTACTACTGGTTATCACCAGGCCTTCCTGGTCTGACCAGTTGAGAGTAGTCACAATGCAGATGAAAAGCTTGGCAAGAAGCTGAAAACATGAACTTAGTGGAGTCTGCAGTTAATTGCCACAGAGTTTTTGAAATGCAACCTTATGGTTCTGAATTTGAAACCAAGTCATAAGCTTGGTGGTTTGCAGGTCTCAGTGCCTTCTTGACCACACCTATGGATGTTTTGAAGACTAGGCTACAAGTCCAGGGGTCAAGCGCCAGGTACTTGCAATCAGTAGACCATGCACTTTGTATTGCTGGAACCTTAAAAGATAATATCAATAGTAGGGTTTAGGTTTTAGGGTTTTGATTGGACAGTATAGAAATGCTGAACAGGCCCTTTGGGTTCAAGTTTTTTGTTGATAATCTCTGGTCACTGATGCAGATACAAAGGCTGGAGAGATGCATTGCAGACAATTTGGAGAGAGGAAGGCACTAAAGGGTTCTTTAAGGGGGCTCTGCCCCGAGTACTGTGGTTTGTGCCTGCATCTGCTATCAGCTTTATGGCAGTGGAGTGGTTAAGGAAAGAATTCAACCCTTTACCTGTAATTCAGGTTGACTCTCAACCTGTTCTGTCTTCATCCTCACCAATTGATATCACCAACTCTCATCCAAGGGACATTCAAGTGCGGGTAAACCCACATGCTGAATCAGGAGGTCTTTGAGCAAAAAACCATAGAGGAACACACTGTGTATGATGGCGGCTTGGCCAATGCACCTGGGCCTTTAACCAGTGGGAACAAGAGTCTAGAGTTTTTATGTCAATGCTCATGTATCATCTTGTGCTGTGTACATGAGTAAGATATTGCCAGATTTTCTCCTCCCAGTGGCTTGCTGGTTGTCAGGCAGTGTAGTACACCTTGCTTAAGAGAGCACCACTTGGAATATTTTATTTATACTCTGACAAATAGTACCAGGAACTGGGCTCATTTTTTCTACTGCTTATTCAATCTCAATGTGGGTTGTCTATGAACCATGAACCATTTGCAGGAAACCTATGGAGACCCTCTTTTCATTCCAGTAGAGGGCCCAAGTAGAGAGGGTGGTGGAGATTACTGGATTATGGGGGCAGCTTTGACACTAATTATATTATTCTTAAAATTGTCAAAAACTTTTTTAAAAACTACTTTTTCCAGGGTAAAGAAGACAGAAGATGAGTTAGTCAATTGTCATTCAGAGAATCACAAGCATTGGTAAACATTGGTAGAGGCCCAAATCAAGGGTGTGGGCAGAGATGCTACAATTACTACTGAAATATCATGCTGATTTCACATCTCAAAGCTTTTTCCATTTGTACAATGGCATGAGGAGCTATGGAAATGCAACCTAATTGTCCAGTTCCAAGATTTGTCCATGGAGAGAACTCACCACCTGAGACAACACAATCCATAGCTTGCAACAGTCATCATTCTCACATGAGCAAATCAAGTTTCATTTGAGGAGAAAAAACAAAATAAAAAGCACAAGAAGACAAAGAATCCCATCTGACAAAGAACCAAAATCTAATTGTAGAGTTTCAAGGTTTGTTTGCTAACAGAACCCACAACCCAACAACACAATACATTGCTTGCAACAATCATAGTTCTCATTTGAGAAGAAAGAAGAAGGAACACAAGAAGCAGAACAATTGCATGTTGGAAAGAACCAAAACCTAATTGTCCAGCTCTAAGGTTTGTTTGCTGAGAGAACTCACCACCCAACAACACAACCCATCGCCCTGCAACAGCCTTTGCTTTCACAAGAGGAAGAACAGTAAGAAATCTGCATATGAAGTGTTTATTCATTATGCTGCAACTATGAACCACCTACCTGCCAACAATATGTCTCAACAATGAGGATCTTCTTTCTTAGCAAGGGAAAAAAAACTTCTTCAGCTATGTCGGTAGCCATGCCAACTCTCAATTGCTTAAGTTATCTCCAAATGATTTAGAGATAACCAAAAAGGATTGGCGAGGGAAGGTTTCAACAATGTAAAACCCCAATGCATGATGCAGCTGCAGTCCAAAGAAGCAAAGAAAGAAAAACAGCATGATGGCAGATGATCATCCTGAAGCTTTTGCTTGAGAAGAGAATTTCATTGCAAAAAAATAGGTTTAAGCATATGTGATGTGAGCATACATACATACGCTAAAGAATGCAAGAAAAATGCAAGCAGAGAATGCAAAGAAGGTCAGAGGGTTTGAGGGTGGGTGGTGGGTGCTAAGGGATTTGAGTGTTGTTGCCCATTTTCCACTGTATTCTTCTTCTTTGTCCATCATCGTGAGGAAGAAAATGAGCTTCATCAAACAGAGGTGGGATGTGTTGTTGAGCCGGGAAAAAAAATCAACACAACAAAGATTCAATTGTGAGCACTCTCAAGCTGCTGCTGCCGCTGTTGCTGCTCATATCCTAGGGTTTCTTCCTCTTCTTCACGGCAAGGAAACTGATTCTCCTCAAGCAAGCAAGCAATCTAGTCCTTCTTGGGCTCTTCGGGGGCAACACCGCCAGTGGTAGGCAAGCCGACGAAAACCTTGAAGGCGTCGTAGATACCCCATTGAGCACCTGTGAGAGTACCGATCATAATGATACGCAGGGGAAGACCACGGGTGAAGAGCGCACGCAAGCCCATCTGATCCACGGCTTGTGAGACAGTAGCGCCCTTGGCGTTGTTCAAGAACGACACCAAGTTATCAGCGGGATGGGAGATGATGGCACAAGCAACTCCAGCAATGTAGCCGGCGGAGAAGCTTACCCCCAGTTGAGTGGACTTGGAGCACTCGCTCTTGGGCACAGGGACGACGTACTTGTAGATCGCTTCCACAGTGCTCTCGAAGGTGGCGAACTTCATCATCGTATACGGGATCTGTCGAGCCCAAAGCGGAACCAGTCCCTTGTAAAGACCACCCACGCCTTCGTTGGCGATGATCTTGGGGAAACCGTCTGTGAGACCTTTAGCAAACCCTGGCTGTGTTTGCACTCGCACCTTGACGGCCTCGAATGGGCAAAGACCGACGTCGGCAATGACTTCGGCAGAAGCTGAACCTGCGAGATAGATCAAGGTCTTGTACGTCTTCGCGTTCTCAGCTCCGACCATGTCTGAGTACGTCTTCTTGAAATACTCGTAGAATCCATACTTGCAAGCTCCTTGCACGCTGTAGCCGAGCAACGTGGGTGCCCATCCTCTGAACAGCCCCGTGGGTCCTTGTTCCTTGACCACCAACGAGAACCCTCCGGCGATGCTTCTGTACTTCTCGGGTGCGATCTGCATGTTGCACTTCACGACGTCAATGGGTGTCACCGCCATATGCGTTAAGCCACAACACAGTGTACCACCGAAGGCACAAGCTCGGTAATACTCGGGAGAATACAACTTGATTTTCCCCTCGCTCGCAGCTGGGATCATGAACCCGGGTGCCTTCCCGACGCTACCACTCGCCGTCGTCGACCTCTGGTACATCGAGCTGAACGACGACGACGCCGCCGCTCCTCCACGGTAGCTTGCCATTCCTCCAACCGCAGGAGATGATCCCCTGTGGCTGTACAGAAACTCCGGCAACAGGCTACTCTTTCTCTCTGCAAGGTCCATCGCTGCAACACCCCCGCGCGTCCACACACACACACACTCTCTCTCTCTCTCTCTCTCTCTCTCTCTCTCTCTCTCTAAAAAGGCGTTTAGCAAAGAAAAGAAGAAAAACCCACAAACCTCCGATACGAAACAATCACAATAATGGAAGACAAGCTCTGATCTGAGGTTCTAAGGCCAAAAGAGACCGCAAATTGTCGAGCGTCTCCGCGAGAGTTGTGGTTCTCGCAGCCGAGCATGCTGCGCAGACTCCAGCGATCTTCAATGGAGACGACGAGGGCGCCGTCCGGAGGACGGTGATTCGCTTTTTCTACGAGAACGACTAGAGGGCCGACGGTCGCACCGGGTCCTCCGCAGCAAAAGACGGTCGTGACCGAAAAATAAACGAATGTAAAATCACGCGCGGTGACATTTGACCAACGGTCCCCCCAAACCACCCCCTCCCTTTTTTCTTTTTCTTTAAAATTTTTTTTTTTCAACATTTTCATTTGTTGCTTTGGGTACCCTCCAATGTATTTCTTGGGGTCAATTTTGTGATATAGCCAAAAGTGGCGATTATCGGTAGGAAGACTTAGCCAAACTTGGTGACAAGATAAAAATTTGAATAAAAGATTATTTTTTCAAAATATCTAATTGAACCATGTATAAAAAAAACCTGGTGTTTTTTCTTTAAATTTGGTTGAATTCTGGCTATTGAAAATTTCCAAAACTACTTGATTTGCACTATTGATAATATGTTTCAATCTCACTTTTTGGCTACATTTTAGCAAGCAAAAAAAAGAGGGTGTAACCCTCCCTCCCCGGGCAAAAGTGACTCTTCTTACTTGTGGCAAATGAACTCACTCCGTGTTGATATGTGACTACTATCTTCACACATATTTGCCACAAGAAGTTTCTTTGAGAAGATGGGTGGAGATGTTGTTTCCATCTTTGCCATGAGTGAGTGGCCGGTGGGTGATGATGGTCCCATGTGTGTACTCACAAAGTCTTTTTTGTGGGATTCGACCAAAGTGAGCTTTTGTCGGTTTTTTTGGGCCAAAAGAAAGCAACCTATTGTATTGTATTGCATTGCATCGGTAGTAAAAGAGATGGAGAAATTAGATGGATTTTGACATGGAAAAAATCACCTGAGTAAAAGAGATGGAGAAATTGGATGGATTTTGACATGGGAAAAAATCAACGGATTTTGGGACACGAGAAATGAAGTGGGTTACGAGATTTGTCTCTATCTCAAAATCCTCTATTCATAGAGATGGTGCACACCATGGGGGCTTTAGAGTTCCTTATACTCTCTCTACTCTTGGTTGGGTCACAAAGAGAAAAGTTGAACAAAAATGCCCCAAAAATGAACTCATCATTCACACTAATAATATATACATAAAGTGCATTCACACTTGGTGTTACGGACTCTCGTGTTAAGTCCATTAACACCATACTAGTCATTTAAGACTTAAACTTACTTATTGTGAAATTTTTATCTTAACCTAAGATTCACTTTACATTAAGCTATTGCTCATTTAACATTAGGTGTCACCTAGGATGCCACCTAGATTTTCATTTAACATTGATTTAACATTGATTCAAGTGTGAATGCACCAATAGTGAGCATTCTTGAAAACGTGCCACCACAATACACCTACAATACATCTAGTGAAGATTGGGTCAAAATGTAAGTATCAAATCAAAACAAAACTACATCATGTTTGTGTAATATTTCCCTTTTAGGGTTGGGGAGACAATAAACAAAGAGTTGCTTACTTCGGTCATGTTTTGTTCCTTGGCTCTTCAACAAAGAAAAATGAAATTAGTTGGTCTAGGACTAGGATTGGAATGGAGGAGGAAGTCGTAGGAAGTCCTAGAGCAAGAGGAGGAAGATTCGTAGTTAAAAAATGTAAATCCACTTTTGGCATATGCAAAAAGGATCGGATCAAGATACCAAGCAAGAGGAGCACAATAATCTCAATTTTTTTTCTTTATTGTTTGGATTCTTTTTATATATATAAAAAGGTAGTGCATGTGCTTGAACTATCACATACCTTTCTTTCTTTCTTCACTTTTATATATATTATATATAATGGTGTGTGTTGAAATTATTCTTTAGTAGGTAGGTTGGGGAAAGATAAAAAAATATAACACTCATTAAATATCATTTTTGTGTTCTAACTTGCACTAGAGTAGTGCATGCCGTTGGCCCAAGTGTGCACTGGTTACCCGACTAATTTTCCTTCCAAAAATCATTGAATTAAAGTAATTTCATTGAATTTAATTGAATTTTCCATGACAAAAATTACTCAAATTTTCATATCTTTCATACCTTCAGTCTAATTTTTTTCCAAATCACCTTCATTTAAATCCTACCCACTTAGGACTTTCTAACACTACCATGAGCACACCCAAATTCACCTATAATTTTTTGTTTTGCTTTAATTGAATGTTTAAGAAAAAATTGTTCAATATTCAATATCTTCTTCACCATAGGTTGTATACCTAGTAGGATGCTTGAGAAGATTGCACAAAGATAGGAGGTGATGAATCTACAAAGGGTCTTCTTGTCCACCCCGACCCTATGATCAACGATGAGAAACAATTGGTGTAACTAAAAGAATTGTGTAACAATCCTCCATATCGGGATGTCCTGAGTCCTAACCACATGACAAATAATAAGTGCACATGTGTATTTGGGAGCGTTTGAAACGGTTTCCCAAACAAAATGACAAATTATTAAGTGCATTTGCATTGCAAGGAAGAAGGGTTTATGGTTTAAGATTTAGGGTTTATGTGTGAAGAAGGGGTGGGTTGTTTATGTGTGAATTCTTTGCTTCTACATATGTGTGTGGTTGGTGTCCCAAGTCCCAACTACATGATAAATTATGAAGTGAAATTTAAAGTATTATTGAAGCTTACCCTCAAAGAGTAAGAATATGCAACAATGTTTTGGGGGCTATGGACAAAAACCTAAACCCTAAACACAATAATGCATGCTCACAAGTTCAATAAGACCCAGCGATCTCATCTGAAAAGTGTAAGGTAAAGCCTTAGGGTTGGGGCGTTCCCAAAACAAGGGGCCTAGGCCAAGGCCCTCTAAGATCTCTCCCGATCCTAAAATAGTAGGCATAAGATCCCTCTTCTCTAGGAAAGGTAATTCACTGTGCCCTTACAGCCAGTACACTAGGAAATATCTCTCATGCTTTGCATCTCAGATGGGTCCTTAAAAATATGTAAGAGCCTAAAGGTGATATGATATATTCTCTTACACCTTACCTAGTAGGTGTAAGGCCCAGCCTATTGTAGGCATAAGGTGCCTCCTTGACATTGTGCACAAAAGTAAGGAGACCTCCGAATACACTTAGTTAAAGTAGCCTTTACCACATGTTTCCCATTACAAATGAAATTGATCACAACAAAAGTGGAAGGAGCATACGGCTGCCTGTCCCACATAGAAAAAGGCATGAAAAAGTGCACGAATAGTGCACACCAACAACACTTTAACAACACTTTATGAATTGGTAACATGCAAAAATATCAAGACATGTTCCCTCCCCCATAACTAAGGGTGGGACCAACATTGTGCATGTATACGGCTTTAGATATACTTGTTGTGTAAGTGTAAGTAGGGAATTTATTTACACTTCATGTAAAACAATGAAAATTCATTTTTATGTTATGTAAAATTATGTAAATGTAAAATGATTTATGCTTGTTATGTTGTAAATCTATGTAATTTTTTAAAATAAAAACCATTTTCCTTTTAAGATTTAGAGTTGTCAATTGATCCTTGCCTAGTTGGATCAAAATACATTAAAACGCATAAGTATGAAGGGAAAATCCCTTAATCTCATTGACGTCATATTCTCTAGAAAATACAAAAAGAAATGAGAACATGAAGAAGGAAATGAAAAAAAAAAGGGGGGGGTATTTTGACTTTAAAAAGATCAAATTAACAAACTTAGTAAGGTCCACACAAACCTCAGCTCCAAAAGGAGGGTCTTAGATGATACTCTTGTGATTGGAAGTCTCTTGAGTCATGTAATATATGATTGTGGAAAGTACATCTCACCCTACCAATTGGCTTAATACATTCATAAGGTATGGGACCCATTCCAAACTTGTGATACCCTATTGGGCTCAATGTGTTCCTCGGTGTAGTAGACCCCATTCCATATATGTGAGCTTTGGATATTAAACATCTCTTGATTCATTTCTCATGTTTTCAAGTTCTTTTCAATGCAAGAATCACCCACCATTTGCATATTTCTCAACTACCCAATGCTTTATGTAACAACATACATGTGTGCTAGTTTTACAACACAGACCATTACACTAAGCTGCACTCCCATTGCTGATGGGCTCGCCTGCCACTTACCCAACATAATGGGCGGGGACTTGGCCATTCTATGCCATTAAGGTATGATGGGGTGGCAGATTCAAACAATTTTTGGAAAGAATTCATGTTCAAAATCGCTATTACTACAAGTGTATGATCAGCACTGGAAAATTTTGTCATAAAATGTGATTAAAAAAAGACATAATTTGTGACCCCAGATTTTAATGCTATGGGTCCAGACTTCGCACCCTCGGAACAAACTGAAGCAGGTTTTTGAGGCTTTAGGGCTTGATACTCTACTCTTGGGGGCTTCAACAGTGGAGTGGGATTTAGGGTTTAATAGCCCATGTTTTTAGAGTTTAGTGAAGACTTTTCTGAAAATTACAGGTTCCTTTCTACAGATTTGAAGCACAAAAATTGTGAAGAAAATGATGGGTCTGACCAACAAATTGATCTGCTAAGTCCATGGGAGATTTGTTGCAACGGATTGATTCTTAGGTTTCTGACAGATTCTGCACTTGATAGGGATTCCAAGATGAATGATACAATTCAGATTTCAAGCTTTACGAATGCCTGGTGCAAGATTTAGGTTTGCAAGGAAAAAGTGAGAACTTCTTCCTACAATTCATGTGTTATGGAATCTCTATTTAAGACAAGATTGATAGAATACATGACCTTCAAAGACAAAACTCTAATCACACAAATTCACTCATCATATTTCAAAGGGGCAAAAATTGAACTCCCAAACCTTCAAAATTATCAAAGAGAGGGAAGAAAGTCTAAGAATTCAGGATTTTTTTCCCCCCTGATTCTCATTCTCCAGTGCGCATCTTTTGAGGGAAAAAATGTAGTAACAAAGTCTCTGTAAGTTGTGCACGCTTCAAAACCTTCATCATCCATTTGCTATCCTTCAAAGAAAGCAAGAATGTGGGAATATACTAGTGTTCCAGCAGTACAACCAATGATAAAGTCACCATGTGCATACTCTGGCAAATAGAGGACTTCGGGGACTCCTTGCAGCAGACTGATCAAATTGGCTACATCATCAGGATCTGAAAGGGTGTCGTTGCCACCATGAGCCAGCAACATTGGGAGTGAAGCTGGAATTGCTGACAAATCGTATTGAGGTGGTGACAATGAGTGATAATTCATGAGGTTCCCCAAATACCCATAGTCATACAAACCAAACCCTCCTGTGCGCACCACTGCAATTGTCCCAGCATTCTCGTCAGTATAGTTTGCAACTTCCACAGTGACACCTTCACATGAAGTATATAGTTTGCAAAGAAATCGTCACCTTCACATTCATACTTCAGTTTCATTCTCTAGAATTCCAGCAAAGATATAACTCAATAATTTCATTGTTTTCAGGAATTATTTAATGCCAAGCATCATCAATGACAGGCATAAGTACCGAATTACATTTGGGTCTTAACCTATCGTGTGCTTGGGGAGCAGCAACTTTGGAAGGAAAGAAAATGGGGGAAAAAAAGGGAAGAAGATACCAACTTTGAGCCAGTTGTGCAATGTTTTGCATGGAGGTGGATTGAAAGCTGTAAAGATAATATAATGGCATCCTTGTTTCATTTAAACAACAATTGGGACCTGTCACATAAGGACACACCGATTTTAAAGAAGCAAAAGCCACATGCCCAGTTTCCAAAATTGAAGAAATTCCAAATTCTTCAGAAAAATCTACAAAAACCTCTCCTCTTCCTCTTCCTCCTCCTTCCTAAACCCTTACCAGTAATTTGATTGAGCAGGTCAGTTGTGCAATCTACTTGTGGAGATGTACACACAATGTCTAAAAACTTGGCAACTGCTTCACTGCAAAAAGCAACAGAATTTGTACACATTTTTTATCATTTCCTTCTACTACAAGAAGAAGAAAAAGAAGAGTTAGTTGTCAGGTGTCAACTGCATATTACAAGTAAGAAATTAAAAATCCCTCTCAGAAACTAGTGCAAAACTACAAACATTAAGGTCTTGAGGGGGGGGGCGCAGATTATGTCATTTTCTTGACCATATTATATGGCATAATCTTTCAATGATCATCATCAACTCATTATAGTGACCAAACTATGTCTGTTGAAGATGAATTTTTTTTTCGGGAAGGCATTGAATCTGCCATCACCCCTCCAGACCTTAATGCCATGGAATGGTTTCACCCTTGCCCATTATGTTGGGTATAATAGGCACTGCCTAGCTCACCCTAACTCGCTCACCTGGCACATTACCCAATGTAATGGGCAGGGGATTCACCATTCCATAGTACAGAAAGAAAAGCTTGTGATTTTGTAGATGTTCTGGATTTGCACAAAGAAGGTTGATAAAAGTCATACCCGTACAAATTGAACTCAAAGAAACCTGCTCCCAGCAAAATCTGTTAAAACAATAAAGTCCACATTTTTCTTCAGAGTAAATTCGGGTTACTGCAAAATCCCCCCAAGAAAATTCATAATGTGAAGTGTGATGTACTCACTCATCTAGAGCTAACAATTCTGTTCAGCTCTGGATCTCTAGAGAAAAATAATGAGCACAGTAAGTAGAAAAAAATTGCAAGGTGCAAATTAGAGTGGGCATCTGTGAGAGCCACAAATTATTGTCACAATCGAGAAGCAGCAGTGGCACCTGATCAGCATACAAATACGATGCTGCAAGTGCAACAGCTGACGTGATATGGTTAAGATGACTGACTGGACTCAGCATCGCCGCTTTTGCAACCAGATTCACTAAAGGCCCTTGAGAAAATGCAGCAAATGCTGTCATTGAACCCTGATGCACATCACAACATACAAAAATCAATCGCGTTCAATTCTACAACATCAAGTTCATTACACAAGTCAGAGACAGAGAGAAATTCTGGACACATTTGCTTTTTATTCCAATTCATTCTACCATTAATTTTTTTGGTGGAGGGTGGATATCATGTTTCCATTGTGCAAGATGCACACCTGGGAGAGATGGCTACAATAATGGTCTTTCGGATTTACACAACAATGAACATCTGCAAGCAAGAGATGGCTTCAAAAATTGTCTTTAGATTACACAACAATGCACATCTTAGAGTGAGAGATGGCTACAAAAAATGTCTTTGGATTATGCAACAATGCACATCTGCACCAAAAGATGGCTACAAAAGATTTGTCTTTGGATTATGCAACATAATTTGCACCTGTCTGTGAGAGATGACTGGCTACAAACATTTGACTTTGGATTATGCAACATGCACGCACCTGCGAGTAGCCAACATAGAAGAGAGGTTGCTGAGTGTGATTATACACTGCATATAGCATTGAAGGTAAGTCTTTTGAAACCAAATCATCCCAGTTCCAGTTCCAGAATTCCTGCACATAGATACTCAAATCAAAGAAGCTATCATCTCCATGGCGACTCTGGAACAGTCACAATAATCTGCTACAAAAATTTGAAGGACTGTGCACAGCAACCAGACTTGAAACCTGTTGGTGGTTATCCAGTGATCTGTATCTGATCTCAGCTTACAAATTCCTGGGTAATTCTGGATCACTATGAGCAAAATTAGAAGTAACCAGAAATCTCAAGCTTCAGCAGAGCATGCTGTCTGGGTTTCAGGTGATGAATGCACAGATACCAAATTGCAAGGATTAGGCAACAAGCCCATTAAACCCTAGTAAGTTCCTGCACGATCATTAAACCCTAAGCTCCAAGACCATTGAAGCAGTCTAAGCTCCAAGATCACTAAACCCAGATTGAGCTCCAAGGTCATGAAGCCAGATTGAGCTCCAAGACAATTAAACCCTGAGCTCGACGCCCACTAATTAAACTCTGACCCGCTTTGCAGTGAATCTGCTGGGCACTTCACGAAGATTTCTCAGATAAGATTCATTACCTTCTGCTGTCGTTGATAGAGAACATGGCCGAAGGTGTAGATGGTGGAACGAGTATTACCGATCCAAACTTCGTATCCCGCGTTTGCTAGCGAGAAGGCTAGCGACTCCTCACCCGGATTCAACACCCAAATGTCTCCTCCCTGCATGCGCGCCGGACACACCAACCACAGATCGCGTCACTTTTTTATTCTATATTATGCGTATATTGTAAGAGCAGAGACTCATCATGCTCGATCATCCGGCCACATTTTTCAGCCAAGAATCTTGAGGTCCCAGCAGACCTGCTGCAATCAGCTGGAACCTGAAACCTGTCTTCAGTTCACTAGCTGCAATGTCTGAAGAGTGACACGAACGATTGAAGGAAGCACGAGAGCTGCAGGGACTAGAGATGTATAGCTAGGTAACGACCTCCATGATGCCATGGTACAAGAAAGCGGGTCCCTTTGCTGCCGGCGCCGCCACTGCTGCAATGCGTTGAATCGCAAGCAAATAGCCATCCACAGTCTCCACCTACACCCACGCAAAGGAATTGCGGACTCGTCACCCATCTTGTTCGCACCTGCTGCTGCTGCCAATCTAATATCCACAACTGCAGCTGAAGACCTGAAGTGCACTTGGAACACCAACGACAACAACAACAACAACAACAGCAACCACCCACCATGTATTCGGAGCAGGTGTAGTCCGAGGAAACAATAAACGCTTCACAGAAGCCGGTGGAGTTGTTCTGCGCTGGTGGAGCTGCAACAGGAGAAGGAGAAGCTACTGGTCCTGGTGATGGCGCTCCTGTCGCCGCCTGTGCAGTAGTACTACTCCTGCTGCTGCGACTACTTGCTAACATTGTTAGTAGCAGCAGCGACGTGATGCAGAACTGCGTCACAACCCCCACCGAACTTATTGATTTCATGGTTCCCATGGTCAAGGAGTTATTGTAGTCACCACCGATATATAACTCCCGTGCCACATGAAGAAGATCGAGCTGATGATCACCACAACACAGCAACAAGAAGCTGCACTACCTGCAGCATCTTCTGCTTAATCTAGTTCTCCATAGCAGCTGCCTTCTTCTTCTTCTGCTTCTTCTGCTTCTTATACAAAAATTCTAGCTTCCTCTTCTTCTGCTTCTTATACAACAATTCTAGCTTCTTCTTCTTCTTATACAAGAATTTTAACTGTAGCCAATTTTCGGGTGTTGTATATTCCCATATCTTTACTGTCGAAATTGCAAATCCTTATTGTTTACTGAAACCAAAAACACCCAAAAAAACAAAAATCGATTACAACAACTGCACAACATCCTCAAATAAAGAAAAAATAAATTGGGGACTTTCTTCTTATTTATCGACCGACCAGCAGCTCCCTGCTCTGTGTGTGTGTGTGTCTCTCTCTCTCTCTCTCTTTCCTCATCTGCAGACTGCTAAGTACTTACTTACACGCACAAAAGAAACAGAACTTCCAAGCTACTTCTTAGAAGCAACTTACTTCTTCTTCCTCTTCTCAAAACATCTGCAGTACGGGAGGATGAGCTAATGGCTTAAGATTACAAATCTCGATGCAAACGTGTTATAAAGTGCGAAATCAGACGATATCAGAACAGAACAGAACGAACTTACCCTGCAGCGACAAGAAAACAAAGGCCCTATATCAGTGGCTTCCCATTAGATCCAAGCACACACACACTGTGTGTGTAACTACTGTGATCATAACAACCTAATGGAAAGGGACCCTTAGACGCCCTAAATTGAGAAGAATGGTCGCATGCTGCAATCAATACAAAAATAACAATACCATCATTATCATCATCGTGGTGTTGGAGCTACAAAAAGTACCAAAACCCACCACCAAAATTTACAATATACGTACCAAAACTAGTACGACACCTGATCCTTCAAAGGGGCGGGAGGGGGCGGGGGGGGGAGAGCTTGCTGCCAAAACAAACCCACAAAAAAGGGCAAAAAAGAAGGAAAAAAACAATTGATGGTAAGTAGAAGACAGAAATTTGTAAGACCTGGATGTACCACAAGACCATATATCATTGGCAGCTTTGACACTAATTATATTATTTTCAGAAATGTTGAAATTTTCCCCTTAAATTTTTTTTTTTTTCCCAAAGAACAAAGAAAATTTTGGGAAGGAAATTAAAGAATCTTTTGAAAATATTTTATTTTTGACTTGAATTTTCAAAATTAATTAATTATTCTACATACGTGTGTTGAAGCTGCCCTTGTACTATACTTTAATGCTTACTTTTGAAAAAGAAAAATTTGTTTTCCCTTTTGCACCAAAGTGAGATCATAGTCTTGACCTCCTCACCTCAGGTGTCCTTCCTTGCTTCTTCATCCGTAACTTTGTGGCCAGAATGAGATCTTCACACTTCCTTGTATCAAAGAAAAATAGTTCTATATACCCTGGCTACCTTGGTAGTTTCGACAATAATTATATTATCTTTCAGAAATGTTGAAATTTCTAAAAAATTCAAGTGCCAAAAAAAATTGTGAAGAAAAATACTGAAAGTTTCAAAATATGTTTTTTTTAAATGAAAATTTCAAAATGAATTAATTTTTCATTAAATATGTGTCTAAACTATTGTGAAGGTATTGTGGTATAAACTTCGAAGCTCAATCGGTTTGAGAAAAAAAAACCGACAACACTTTTTTGCAAATTCAAGAGCAAGCCAGGACCCCGACATCATCAAAAGCAAGTTGGTGATTGAATTGGAATAGGTATTTGATTCCCGAGTTTCTTTCCTTTCACCTTCCATCATGCATGTTTATCCATTCCTCCTTTGCCCCTGGCCAACCCTCTCCCCAAAAGCCGAGAACTGTACAGTAAGGACCTAGGACCAGGGCATTGCTAAGAGAAGGGGCTGCAGCAGGTGACAAAATCATGTTTGTTGGCCATGCCTACCAAGGCAAGGATTATTGTGTTTAGATTCATTATAGAGTATAGTAGCTTAAGGGATTTTGGCCACTAGGTAACAATAATAGGTCTATTTTTATATGAGGATTTTTGAAAGATGATATTTTGGCTTGTGTTGAAACTTGAGATTAGTTATAAAGTTCTAATATCTTGAAGCATTTTGGTTTCTTCTAGAGGATTTTTTTGAAGATTATATTTTTGCATGGTGAAAAAACATTTGAATTTCCATTATTATTCTTCTTTCGCCTTAAGATACTTTTTAATGTAGAAAGTGTTCCCAAAACTACATTTATAAAAAAAATTTAAAATAGACATCTTGTTGATACTTTGAACTTGCCATAAGGCAAGGGGCCGGGGAGGAGCCGGGGGTCTGAACCATTACTTAGGGCTTTGTTTACTTTCTTTGCCGTCGTAAATTATGATTATGACGGTAATGATGATGATGCTTTAAATATTTTCTTACAGAATTGTAATGGCCCCTGTGCTTGCTCATATATTTCTTTTTTTTAATTTTTGGAATTATTTTGGGTGACATTTTGGCAATGTGTGTCGGGATGGCCTGGTTGTCCCTGGTTGTTGGTTCCTGGGGTCGATACGTGTGGGATTTTGGGGTCATGGGGTTCATTTCAGGTGCCTCATTTCCGCTGGTCCACAAACTGGTAAAAACACAATTTCTATCCGGATTGGAGATATTTTTCTCTAAGTCGGTTAAGATTGTTGTATGTAAGATTCCCGAGACCCATTTAGGGTTTGGAAAGGGTTTTTTTGGGATGGTTTTTAGAATATACTAATGAGAGGCTATCCCAATCTCCAAATATTGAAGATTGAGCTATCCCAATCTCCCAATATTGAAGATTGAGCTATCCCAATCTCCCAATATTGAAGATTGAGTATTCAAAAACAAGGGAAAACGAAGGTGAAAAGGTGTCGGTTGGGTAAGGATCAAGAATACTGGGCCATTCTGAGAACCTTGAGGAAGGTGGTAATGTATGAGATGAGCAAGCCAAGCATGGGACCCAAATTTCCAGAATCTTGCCTTTTGAAGTTTCGGCTTTTAAAACCCAATGGCAATGATTTTGCTTCGGGAGGAGAGGAGGCATGTTATACTAAATGCACCTCGTCTGTTGTTGAGGCAGAAATTTAACTCCTCCTCAAGCACTCACCAGCGCACCATCCACTGGAAGCTCGTTATTACTCAGTTGTGGATGAACCTCAACCGTGGTAATATTTGGTTTCACCTTGACAATGAATTTTGTAAGAAATAGGTCTCATACATAGGTAAGTAGGTAGGTAGGTAAGAAAGTAGGTAACTACTAAGTAAGTAAGTAGATGGTTTATGCATCCATAAGGGCAGTTTTAATTACCTACTTACTAACAACCTGCTTGTGGGGTTGGAGGTAGGTAGGTAGGTTTTTAAAAAAAGCAACTGAGCTAACCACCATGGTTAGCTAGGGAACTGGACCACAACAGAAAACTGTTTCCTGATCACTTACCATTCATCCTTCATGGTGCACTGGTGGGTTTAGGGTTTAGGGTTCTACCAATTCTCTAAGGTAAAGAATGGAACATGGGCAATTGAAAATACGAAGGAAATGGAACATTTGGAAGGAGGAAAACAAGATCAATTTTTCAATTGGATGAATTTGTTTCATTACTTGTGAAAATTGACATCTCTCTTCATTGGGTATGTGTGTAGTTTCAACTGGAAGTGTGACAAATGACCTCTGCACTAGATAGATATTTTGCTGGATCCAAAAGGCCAGGCCAGGCCAGGCCAGGCCAGGCTTGCCAGCCATTTATATGCCTCTTGTCTTTGCAAGGCTAAAGTGAAGAAGACCTTGAGTTAATAGAACTCTGATCACAAATTCAAAAGTACCTCCCTCACACCTTCTTCTCATTGAATTCTTCATGCAAAATGCACACTTGCATTATTATCACCTCTTCTTCACTCACCCACTAGACTTTTGAAATTTGGGTGTGCCATTCATCCCTCCAAACACAATTTATTTTTATTTTTTTAAAAGCCTTTACTTGATTGTACCATAAATGAGTTACCCATGAACAAATGTCAGCAATTCTCTTCCCCCCCACACCCCCTCCCTCTATTAGCGATTGGAGCTAACCAACAGCCACCAGCACACCATCTATTGGAAGAAAGTTTTTTCTTTTTTCTTTTCAAATCTGAATTCTTGTGTAAGTGGCAAAATAATTGAGTGACACAAAACATATGTGGTGAAGATTGAAAGAGTGTTTCCAAAATTTCTCTGGCTATTGCCATTGTAATCAATGTGCCCTTGAGTTATTGAGAAAAACAATCCATAGTTCATCTTGGTGATCATACACTCCACTCTATGTATATGAGCTAACTACAGAAACGCTGTCTATAGTGTTTTCTAGCTATGGATATTAATGGTCCATAGAAAAATATGGCAACGAGCCCAAGTTGATGAAACATGTCATCTAAAAAAGGGGCACAAAAGTAGCTTCACATTTCAAACATATCAACCGTGACCATTTGTTGATTGAACATTTACCCAATATCATAAGCCACCTCATTTGTTAAGGTATCAAGTGTGAAGAACTTTGATGCATACATAGCAACAGTTAATTACAAGTGAAAGTTCAAGCCATTGTGCCACACACTTCTTTAGTAAGGTCAACAATATGAAACATAGCAATTTTGGCCAACTTTAAACACTCTAAAAAAAGAATGAAACAACAATTGTGATGAATGGATCACTCACCACATATGCTCGAGGGAATCAACAATGACAAGGTTAACATTGGCAAATGTAATGACCATTATTTCAGCAATGGCTTGAACAACATTGGATTTCATTGTCAATTTAAACAGACCATGTTGAGCATCCAAATTTAACCATGAAAGAATGGTTGAGACTGTACTACACGACCAAGTTTAGGACCGAAACTATGTATAATTACTACATAGTTATGAAGTCTATGTTTTTGGTTGTAAAACTATCATCCCACCTTACTATTGGTTATGCAAGTTTCACCATTCCCCTTTCATGAACGACACATAAACAATACCCAAAACTATTCAAAAACCAAAAGCTTTTCCAAAATCCAAAACTTTAATTCTTACAAACTTGATATTCATATCATAACTTTGTACAAAAATGAAGGTGTTTCTCAAGGTCACAAACACCTCCTTATATACTAACCATAAGGAAACAATTCAAGAAACTTCTTAAAACCTATCCAACACATGGTTCCCCAAATAATCAAAAGAAAACAAAATCACATGGTTCCCCATGTGATTCCCCAATTAATCACAAGGAACAACATCACATGGTTCCCCATGCGATTCCACAATTAATTATAAAAAAACAACATCACATGGTTCGTCATGTGATTACACAATTAATCACAAGAAAACAACATCACATGGTTCACCATGTGATTCGACAATTAATCACAAGCAAACAACATCACATGGTTTCCCCATGTGATTCGACAATTAATCACAAGCAAACAACATCACATGGTTTCCCCATGTGATTCCACAATTAATCATAAGCAAACAACATCACATGGTTTCCCCATGTGATTCCACAATTAATCATAAATAAACAACATCACATGGTGCACATGACATAAGTTAATGCATTATGGAATCCTACATCCAACTTACCCCATTAAACAATTACCTAAGTAATTGTGTAATCAAGTTATGCATGAAGTTACTTACACCCAACTTATCCCTAAGTAATTGTGTAATTAATTTACACATGAAATTACTTACATCCAACTTACCCCTAAGTAATTATGTAATCAAGTTACACCAAATTACAGGACCATAGGAGCATGTTGGCCTTTTTGTCAACAATTTCAATATGTTTAAGTGGATATGTCATGGTTACATTACATAAACTAGGTTAGCATGGACTAGTTCCAATGTGAACGTCATTCTTGACATTTAGATGTTCAGAGGGGGATAAGCCCCTAAGTGGGGTGTCTCAATCGATTTTTTAAAATCCAAATGTTATTCATTTGCAACATAAGCTTGCAAACTTGCAAAATCTTATAAGACTCTAAGTACAATTTTTTCTTGCCACAAAACATGAACTTGCATCACACTTGCAAAACAAGCACAAAATAAGTTTTATTCATAGTATCATTAAAAAGGTTTTTGTCGTTTTGTGTGTTATTGTCGATAATGATGGTTGCAAACGTTGACATTACAACACATCACACTTCTTATATTGTTCACATGGATGTGAGTTGCAATAAAAAAAATTCAAATACGTCCAAATGTCGAGGAAAGGTCATCTCTACATTTACATGTGACCAATATTGGGAATCCTTATGGCATCCATCACTAATTGCTAAAAAAATTGGGCATCCAACTTCCCAATTAAACCTTAAGTAGCTTTTGCCATGATCCCAACACCATACACAACATCATGAACATTTGCATTAATAAATAAATGGATTTGAACTTTACCATAGACCAAATAAAATTATATCAAATCAAACCTTTCTACAAATCCGAATGATTTTTTTCTTTTGCAAAATAAAATATAATGTTAAGATATTTTGTAAATCATTTACTGTTTCTACCACTCCACCATACCAAATGAAAGAATACAAGTGACAAAAATTTTAAATGATTAAAAACTTATGTTTGCTTTCAACTTTCACAAGTTGTATTATGTGTGCAAATGTTACCTATGTCACAAGTGGCATAACACCCATTTCCAATCAAATTGCACCCTAATGAACACATGTTTTCTCATTACATAAAGCAAATGCAAGATGTTCAATGGAATTTGTATGATAACTAATCACCTACTTCATATGAATAGTATGCTACATTGGTCACCTTGTAACATGGGCATGAAAGGATCAATATTCATCAACTTGGAAGCAAGAAGGGGTGTTACAAAACAAAGTGTACAATTGATTTTGGCGAACCTTCAACATAGCTAAGAAGTCGCAAATGAAATTATCACTCTTTTGAACAAATTTCACGAGAAATTGTATGATTTCCATCAACAACGAAACATAAACAAGCTTGAGTAACAAATGTATGTTAGAGAAAACACCCAAGTTTTCCTACCATAAACATCACAAAAAGCTAGAAACCTCAAAAAACATACATGGGATGCATTTAGTTCAAACTTATTAAAATAGAAAACAAAAACACAAATAGGCCTTACCTTTGCCACTTTGGTTGAATTACAACCAACTTGCATCATTGCAAGCAAAGGACAATGTTCTATCATGTTCCTCTTTTGAAGCTTTAACATGGACACCATCTCATCATGACATTTTTAAAAATTATATTCTTAAAGTGGTTTTCAAGACTTGAATGGAATTGTTTTTAAACTCTAATTTCCTTTTTGGCTTGACACATGAAGATTTCAATCCTAGCAACAAGGATTCAATTCCCTAAGGATTGGACCATTGAAATTTATCTCTATTTTTTTTTTGAAATATAATTCAAAAAAAGAAAGGTGCAACTAATTAAGAAAAAAAAATCTATAATTTACTTGAATGAAAATATGGTGCTTAAAATTGATTATGAAGATAAAATTATGATGTAGATAGAATATTTTCAATTTTAATGAACATACCTTTGATAGTTTATTATTTCATAACACGCAAAAATATTCCTTTTTGTGTCCAATGTTTCATAAAATATACAAAAAATGACTTCATGGGGGAATTAAATTGTCAAGTTAACCCTATGGAAAAAACAATAAACACCTATAGAAAAATGGCACTCCTTGAATCCTTGATTTGCCTTGTGAATCCTCTTTTCCTTTCCCCTTGAAATAATCCATTTCAAAAAAGGCATGAATAATTTTTTGGATAGTTCCTCCTTGGTCAACCCCCCACCTAGATTCAACAATGCATTCATAATGACTTCAATGATGAACCGTTATGACATGATTTATTCACATACCAAATATAAGTATCATTAGAGAAAAAGAAATTCACAATTAGTGTTTATGACTATATTTTTGTCACAATTTGCAAGCAACATTTGCAATTAAAAATCAACATAGTTGTGTGACATAAATTGCATATGGACAAAAAATTGTAAACATGATGTCATCATTTTAAGGATGAAATATGCAATCAATTCGTATGGTTTCATTTGTTGATTGTTCACATATACACTCAAGATTTGTGACAAATCTACCATTCATTTGTGACTATTTTGTTATCCCATAATCATGCAACACATGGACCTACTTAACCTACCTTACCTACCCTACTTACCTACCTAGGTAAAATATTAGGTAGGTAAATAAGAGGTACTTAACTTAATTAAACTACCATACTTTGTCTTATTGCATGTAACTCAGAGTAATACCTTATGTAATCTACTTAGCTTAACATAAATTGTTAGCCTACCTAATATAACTACCTAACCTACCCTAGCCTGCTTAACTTACCTTAGCCTCCTAACTATACATAATAATAGCTAGTTACAATATTGACTAACTATAGGTTATAATAGTTTATGTTAGCTTATATGTTAGCAATAATTAATATGTTACCCAACCTAGTGAATCCTAGCCAAGCTTAATATATTAAAACCTAAAAATGCCCCTAATGTACTCTTACTAAATCATAGTATAACTCTAAAGGCTAGGTTCACATCATAATGGTTATCAAATGTTGGTTAATATTGCAATTAATGAAACATAAAAGGTTGTTTTTGAATGAAAATAATTTTAGAAAACATCCTTTTGGAAGGATGAACAAGTGGTTGCTCACAACACAATCACAAAAATAATTAGAAATCATTGAACTTCGAAATAGTTATGAAAATGACTAGAAGTAAATTGCATGTGACAATTATTCATTTGTAATCACAAATTAATTGGTTACAAAAAGGCAAGGTTTTTTCTAATGTACCTTGGTCTGACAATCAATCACATATGCATGGACACATATCCAAAACCCATTGTCAATGTTCATAACTTTGTCATAAAAGTTGGTTATGATTTTTGAAAAGATTGTATGGCCTTGACTCTAGTTTTTAAAGTTGGACGTGCATGAATTCAACAAGGATCCAACCAACAATATCATACTAGTGTTTAATTGGATTGGACACCTAAATTTAACAAATAATTCATACAAGGTTTCAAACTCCAACATTGGGCAACCATGGGCAATAACATGAAACATCTTTGTTTGAATTGTTCGTTGATTTACTCACCTACATGTTTGTATACTTGGACCAAAATTGATTTGTAAAGACCCATAGGCATATAACCTCATTTTTTTCAAATGGGCACAATTTTTTGCAATGTATTTCCCACCTTTTTTTCACCCCAAGCCTAAGCAAGTCATGCATAGCAGTCGTATGACCCACATGTTTTGTTAAAGTATCACACTTGTACCCTTAACAAGCTTGTCCTTGACTTCAATATTTAAAATAAACATTTACTTCAAATTATGGATAAACCCATCCTTCGACATTAAACCTTTTCCCATGTTTGTGAATGCAAACTATAGTGGCTCACTTTTTGTGTCCATTGCAATTTTTTGTAAGGTGTAGTCAATTAACATGTCATAAAACCATTTATATGCAGAATTGAGACTTGGTTTAAGATTATCAACTTCAATAAGAAACTATCTATATAATTTGTGCACGATAAATGAGCACCTATTATGTGATAATGGACTTTTGAAGTGAAAACATATGTACTGTCTCGACCATTTGCACTTCCCATACACATGAAATTTTCAATATCATTTTTTGAAAATATATCTCATGGACTTAATATTTGATAGATGGGGGGAAAAAAAAACATAGATTTGAAAACTTCATTACAAAAGCTTTAACCAAAATATAGTTATGGACTTTTGAATGATCAAAATTTGAACCTTATTTTCAAAAGTTTGTACATGGGTCTTTTTTGTTGGATTGATGATTTTTTCCCTTATAAAATGTATGTCAAAAAGATGTCTAAGTGTGTATATTTTCATATGAATTTAATTAGCTCACTAACTAATCCATAGTCCCCCAATTACGTTAATTTGACACCAAAAAATGAACTTTTAGAGACTTTTTATCTCCCGAAAATGAGCCACTTACACCTTGCATCTACCCCCATGGCAACTTGGCTACCCACTTTGTTTGCAACTTTTTTCATTATTATTGCAAGACTTTTTGTGCTTTTTCCCATGGCCATCTAAATTTGGCTTTTGTTTCTTCAAAAGCAAGTTCAATTGTGAATCAAATAACTTCACAATCTATTACAGTCTTATTGACCTAGAGGAATTTTTTTAAAAAAAAAATCAAACTTCAAAAGAAGGTTTTGCATATTTTGTGCATATAAGTTTTCAAATAATCTAATTACATATTTAGGAGACCATGCTCCACTTAAAGGCAACCTTAACCCACTAGGATTATATATGCCCTTGAAAACAAATTGGATGGACACAATGCAAAGGTGCATGGTGAGCTTAAGGTTCTTGGACAAGTTGAATTAAAAGATTGAAGAAGAGATGACAAACTTGGAAATATGAGGTATATTTCATAAAGTTCACAAAGATCTAACAAACCAAATTAAAAAAGAATGGCGTTGAAAATCTCAAAGGTGTGAATTAAAAATGCAAAAGATCACAAACATACATAAAATTGAAACACAAAAGGAGAGAAGTGAAAAAATGAATAGATCAATGCCAATGGATTTAAAGCTTTACAAATTGAAAAACTTCACAAAGATGTAAATATAACACTAAAATTGAAGAGGAAATTAAACAATGAAACAAGAAAAATAAAGATGTCATATACAACTTTCTATAAATGAAATTCTAAGACAATTTTCTTATTTTGTCACATTCATGAAATCTTGCAATTTTTTAAAAAAAATTCGTAAAAGGTTTGGGGGAGGAACACACCCTGAGTGCACATGTTAGTGCCATCATTTTGTCCAAATTGTCACTGCAACCAAAAAAATTCTTTATTGCCAATTTTCAAAGCCAAACTCGTCATTCCATTAATTTTACACAAATCCATAAGCATTGAACACACATAATTTGTATAAAGTTATTATAAATTTCAGAAAGTTATGAAAAACAAACAAAGTTAAACAAACATAACAAAGATGAGACTTAGCAATAATTGTTTTAGTTTTTTTTAGCATTCAAAAAGAGCAATACACTCACAATTTGCAAACATAATACTAGCAATAACAATGCATGGTGGGATTGATTTTGGCAATTTTTTCTAAAATTCAACTACACTTTGATGAAATATGTGCACTTCTTGTTTGAAGAAACAATCATGGAAGCAAGAACATGCAAGAAAAATGACACCTAATGTGGGAAGGCTTAGAATTACAAAGCACAAATATAAATAGGGTTTTAGGCTAGGATTTTCGTATTGAGTAGGTAATGGATCACATCTTCACTCATTGCGATGAGGATGATCATGGCAATATGGGCATGTGCTCTCGACGTAAACTAAATTAGTCGCCTACCAATTCACCAACATTCATGACAAAATGGGCCGAAAGCTTTATTGTAGTTCCCTAGCCAAACGAAATTCATCCACCCATTGTTTGAAGAAAAAATGTTGATTAGAATCCTCTTATGAATTTGTTGATGTTGAAAGCCAAGTTCGGGTTGAGTTTCACCTTGATATTTTATCCTCTGGAAGATAGGTCCTCCAGTTAGAGAGAGAGGATAGTAGTTGACTAAAAGACAAGTAGATGTATGTGGATGATTAGTACATAAGTAAAGGCTAATGGGAAGGTAGTAAGAAGAATAACAACTGGATGAATGATAGTTGATTTAGTCCCATTGTTGTTCTTACTACCTACCCACTAATTAGGAACAATGCAGTAGGCCCTTACTTAGGTACTAACATTCAAACCATCAGTTCCAGTTCCGATTAGTAAAAACCAAACTGGAACTGGGTCTGATTTGTCAAACTGGTTTTGGAATTGGAACTGTAACCGGGTTCCCAGTTCTATTTATGCATGGAACCAGAACTGGAACTGAAATTTTCAAAAGAAAATGATTTTGAATTTTATTTTTTTAAAAAAGAAAAAAAACAATGAACTAGATGCTAATAACCTTAAGTTCATCGGTTTGGGTTTGGGTTAACCTGGAACTGGAATTGGTTCTAATAATTTTCACAACTGGAATAGGAGTATATTTCACCAAGAACCAAATTCCCAGTTCCAATTATTTATGTGTGTGGAACTGGAACTTGTTTCTAATTCATGTTTTCGAACTGGAACCAAAGGTGCTTCATAAAAGTAAAGAACCCACCCAACAAAAACTGGTCCAAAGTTACTCCAAACAAACCATCCAATGAATTCTTAGAAACAAATTTTCTGTCCTCTTTCTGTTAGAATTTAATGGGAGGAGGAGAAATGTTGCCTTGGGAATGATGGATGAATTGTTGTAATGCTGAAAACTGCAACAAGGGAGGATTGGAACTTGGGAAGCAACTTAGCAAACCCTTAAAACATTTGGTTGGGGGGGGGGGGGCTTTTTTAATTAACTAAATTTGTCAAGGGTTTTAATTAACGTTTAAAATCCTTCAA
>Ga0116227_10003272_pt1 | contig 36243 bp, 29 predicted proteins | sample S1TSphgellanicum_FD_89693 | JGI IMG/M metagenome (GOLD analysis project Ga0116227, IMG submission 89693) | Host-associated microbial communities from peat moss isolated from Minnesota, USA - S1T2_Fb - Sphagnum magellanicum MG | ecosystem: Host-associated > Plants > Peat moss > Unclassified...
AATTTTTCTGTATTTGGGGATTAAAAATAAAAAAAAAAAAAAAAAAAAAAAAAAAAAAAAAAAAAAAAAAAAAAAAAAAAAAAAAAAACTGATACCCATCACTGCCCCCTTGACTATACCCAGCATGTTTTCGAGTCAATATATGACCAGAACATATACGCAAAGTCTCCATGGAATAAGCCAAATCTGCTCGTATAGGACTTGGAAAACCAAATCTGCTGCTCCTCAATCCTTGTGTATTACTGTATCAGTCTTCACATGAAACCACTCATCACAAGGAAACCCCACTTGCTTGTTAGTTGTTCCATGAAGGACCCTAAATCTCAGAAGTTGATGTCAACCATACCATGTTTGCCCTGAAAACCGAAAACACAGACTGACTTTGGCGTAGATGACAGAAATGAATGTGTGTAGGGTAAAGTCCTGGTGTGGGGATGCTCTCAAGGGCATAGGCATTTCATGTCCCCAACTTGCGGGCTTTTTACACCCATAGAAAGAGCAAGGCAAAATTATCATGAACCTAAACATGCTTATGATCACAAGTAGGACAGGGAGGGTTCTTACACCTAATCCTTAAGAGTGGGAGGGATCATACACCTATAAGTAGGCATATATTTCCATCCCACTATTAAGGAGAAGGTATATTATCCCTCCTCTTTTCTAGGAGGGATATTCATGGATATAAAGTACCCTTCAAATAGACTACAAGTTTTCTCCAAGTGGTTTATGGTAACACTACAGTGGTCTGTTTAAGGACCTCTACAGTTGCTCCTGGGCAGCAAAGCCCTTCTAACCGAATGCCGTTGACTATCTTCATAGGTGCCTCCATGGAGTCTGATAAATAATGAAGCTTGAGTTGTTCCATTTTAGGGCTATGGGGTGGGTGTAATCCTCATTTTTTTAGAAGGCAAAATCTACAAAAAGATTAGGTTTTGATTTATGACTTTTTTTTTGGTCATTCTAATCTGTCACTTCTTATGGCAACATTTTGAACATGGCTAATCTCTCATTGTTTTAAATTTGAGGATTATAACATTTTTTACCATTACTATGTTAATTAGCTATCATCATGGAAAATATTTGGTACACCATCTATTTTACATCTTTTTCTAGCTCAATGCAAGTTTCTAATAATCACATGGAAAAAATGGTTACATCTTCACCCTTTGTTTGCAAAACAATGGTGAAGACAACATAAAATACAACTAAAGAATGGATTAGGATTAGTTCATATTCTAGTTTGTGCATTATCAACTTGATTTATGTGCTTTATGTATTACATTCACAAATCATGGAAAATACAAACAAGAAGCTTGTTTTGATTGTTGTGGGCATTGTTGATAATAATATAATTGTTGCATCATTTTAGTGATAATGTTTTGTTGTTCTTCCTTTGTTTTAATGTATTGTTAATTTTGTAAAATTAGGGTTATGTGGTAGATCTTCTACCACAATGTTGTTAGAGGCGGTTTTTAGTCTTTGTACAAATGACATTTGTAGAGGTGCTAATGGGCAACTTTTTTCTTATTGTTTTTGTCTATTCGTATGTAGGTCACATGGTTTGTTAATTTTCATTGATAAGGGTTCAATTCATTCCATGTACCAAAAACATTGAATTCAATATTTATCATTTACAATCCACCACCGCCAAAGTGGAATGGAGTGATATAAAAGGTGGGATATTAGTGATGAACATGGTTTTTTTTCAAATTCCTCAATTAGGTACATTGGCTAGGATCCTTAGCATTAATTAACAATAAATGGTGACTATCCTTGGTGGACAAGGGTTTTTTGGAATCCTACCTAGTTATTGTGACCTACATGAACACACTAGTTAAATATGGCAACTTCTAGCCCTTTTACCTTCAAGATAAGGCAATTTTTAAAATATTTTTGTCCCAAAAACACCTTTTTTTGGATTCGCTAGCCCCTTTTTTGGTCAACAAATAGCAAAAATTTGCCAAAAAAAAACACTAGTGACGAAGTCCAAATAAATTGAAAGCCAAGTCAATGAAATGATGAACAACAATTTTTTCATGTTGCAATAAATAGAATTTTCTTGTTTTACAAAAAATTTAAATGATCAAACAAAGTCTTCTACACACTTCCACAATTATGGGAACAAATAGTATCACAAAATAATTCTATTGTTTTGTTGAATCCAAAGTGATTTATAGCTAATGGGTCATGCATTGACTTAGAAAATGTCAAATAATCAGGCCATCAAGGACATAAAATAATTATAAAAATTCAATTTTGGCTATCCTTGAATTCAAAACTTGATACAATCACTTGGAAATTCCCTAAATGATGAATTTAATAGAACATATACAAAAATCCTTTCATGATAATAAAATGAAAATATTTCACCAAAGTCTTCAAAATGCACTCAAGAAGGCATTTGTAATAGAATCTTTTGGATTTAATGTTTGAAATTAAAGGCTTGAAATTAGTTTCATTTTGTTTATATTTCTCATCTCCTTTCATAATCACAAGATACAATTGGAAAAATGACATGTGGTTATTATACCATGTGTATCCCCATGATGAAACATGGTAATAACCTAAAATTGAAATAATTACAAGGTTGTCAAACTTGGTGCCAAATTTAAAAGATATGAACCTTTATCAAATATCGAATATTTGTATGGTTCGTATCCATGACTAATAATGGTTTTATATTCAACATTTCAAATAGATCTTGCCACTCCTCAAATCTTTGATTACATCTAGGGAGGAAAACGTGGTAAAGTGTCATAACTTTAACCTTGGGCTCGCGACCAATGCAAGGGCTTGTGAAGGTGCGAGCCAAGAGTGAGCCTAGGAGTCACATTTCATGTTCCTGGGAGAGCAAGAGAATGTGAGGGAATGAACCCTCACACTCCCAAATGAACTCCCACTTTGGGAGTTGGAGTCCCAATGGATTCCCAAATCTTTAGAGGGCGATTATAAGGGTCAAAAATCATTGGATTGAAAATTTCCTTATATCATTGGAAACCTCTTAGAATTTAAATGTTTAAAATGGGCTCGCATCACCCATTTGGATACTTAAAACATAAGTTATGACCAGAAGAAGGGTCGGGAGTCAAATTGGCAATTTGACTCCCGACCGTTAAAAGTTAGGAATCGCCCGATTTCCTTGTGTGTAGGTGGTGTGTCACATATCATTGGAAAGATCTCAATGAGGGCTACAACTTTGTTTTAGACCTCACCTCAATCAAAAATTTGTGCACAAAGTTATGGGTCTCCAATGTTGTGGGAGTCCCAACTTTGGGAATTTGACAAAATGACATTTGGGTGTTGGTCCCGTGGCCAGGCACAAAGTATATTATAAGGGGGAATGTGGTGGCTTCCCCCAAGTCCGAGCCGTGGTGAGTCTTGTGAATCTGAATTTGCCCGTGGTTTGTCCGTGCACCAAAGGTGTTCCAGCTACGCATTAACCAACCTATTGTTTGATTTACGTAAGTCTGTGTGAGTAAGTGACTTGCTTGTCAATCTTCCTAGTCCCATCCCGGAGCTTCAACACGTCCCTCTACCCCCGAAATGTTGCGAGCTAAAAAACGCGCCCCAATTCCTTCCCCTTATGTTGTCTTCTTCTTTGGACTCATAACTGAGTCCATCAAGGAACTTGGGGGTGTGTCATAAAGGGAGGACTTTTATTGAACTTATAAGAATTTAGTTCCACAAAAATAAAATAAAATGAATCTTAAAAATGTATGGACCCAATAAGTGGATGTTTTTATTTTGGAACTTAAGTCAACCTAAATCAATAGGAAATTCATCGTGAATGGACTTGCAAGCTTTGAAATGTAATTTGAATGTCAAGTTGCCACAAAATATTTTTTTTGAATTAACTACTAGGAATAATGCACAATGAAACACCAATATGGGGATTTTTTGTAGTTATGATAGATGGTTCTTGATATCCTCCTCTTGGATTTTTGGCATCTATATTTTTGTACCCTCCAACATCTATTGAGCTCATTGATGGTCGATCTACAATCTTGTTCACACAAGTAGTCATTATTGTATTAGTAAACACCATCTGGGGTGTCCCAACAACTCTAATAATTGTTGCTAGTAGTTCAGAACTTCTATTCAAAGTCTTTCCCTCCAAGACCCCTCTGATCCATGACCCAATTTGCTGCAAATCCAGTTAATACTCCACCTCTAACAAAATTTGTGTTGGGTTCAACAATAGTCTCCATTCATGTGGTTGGTATGACAAAATTAAATGATTGAATAACCTTTGTTTCAACAAATTGTTTCCAGATTTCAGCAACTACCGCTTCTGACATTCTTGGCGAAGCTGAGTTAATTGAGTTTGATGATGCCCCATTCTATGGTTACCCATTGGTATCCTTTGTGGTGTAGAATGTGGATGTGAATACAATTTTGGTACTCTATTCCTAAACTGAATGGATGGATGAATCTATTAACTTTATGGTCCCAATTGACCTCCCAACTCCATGCTTCTGAATATGTTCTAGATTACAGGATTCCATGGTTCCTAGTCTTGTGATTAATCCATTAATGCTCCTACCACATTCTGTAGCTCCATGTCTAACAATACCTGCTCTGATGTGAAAAAGGCACAAAAAGACAATCCGTAGTTGCATGTCCTTCTTCACAGAATGCCTAGACTTTTGAAAGTAATTTAACTACTCGCAAATCCATATTCATGATCCCGTGTTTTGATTATGTACTTTGTTTGATCTAACTCTAGATTTTCTTGATGTGAGTATGACTGTGGTATTTCATCCAACACATTCATCTATGCCTTTGCATATTTAGATGATCATAGGTAATTTTCTTCAATCTCCTTAAGCACATCAATATTGGCATTTTTTTCCACCTCCTAGTCTTCCATTAGTTCATAATAATTTGGAGATGCAGACTAGTACATAAACTTAGATTGTATATTTCTTGTAATGTCCTTTCCTCGATTAATTACTAATTCTAGACTTGAGATTTCCGGTGGTTGATCGGATATTATAGAAGTCCTTGGCTCCATCTTGATCCCTGCAACTCTAAACCATAGATTGTGGTTGAGAAGTATATTGCACCCATCATTTGGATGAATATTCGACTACTTGTCTTTCCATGGATTCGTCGTCTATAATTGTGCTTTCTATGAAAACCGCCAATCCATACCTCACGCCTTACCACCTCTTGTGGTAGAAACGACATGTGCCTTGTAAGTCTTTCTTCTATTCTCAGAACTCATTTATATAACATAAGATTCTAATAGTGTCATAACCTTAGCCTTGGGCTCGCGACCAAAGCAAGGGCTTGCAAAGGGGCGGGCCAAAAATGAGCCTGAGAATCACATTTCATGCTCATGGGAGTGCAAGAGAATGTGAGGGAATGAACCCTCACACTCCCAAATGAGCTCCCACTTTGGGAGTTAGAGTCCTAATGGACTCCCGAATCTTTAGAGGGCAATTACAAAGATCAAAATTCATTGGATTGAGAATTTCCTTATATCATTGGAAACCTCTTGGAACTTAGATGTCTAAAATGGGCTCGCATCACCCATTTGGATACTTAAAACAAAGTTATGGCCAAAAGAAGGGCCAGGAATCAAATTGGCAATTTGACTCCCGACCACTAAAAGTTGGGAATCACTTGATTTCCTTGTGTGCAGGTGGCATGTCACATACCGTTGGAAAGATCTCAATGAGGGCTACAACTTTTCTTTAGACCTCACCTTAATCAGAGATTTGCACATAAAGTTGTGGGAGTCCCAACTTTGGGAATTTCGGGACTCCCACTCGGAAGTCTCGAGACAAAATGACATTTAGGTGTTGGTCTCATGGCCAAGCACAAAATGTAATATAAGGGGGAAGGTGGTGGCTTCCCCCAAGTCCGAACCATGGGGAGTCTTGTGAGTTTGTGTTTGCCCGTGGCTTGTCCATGCACCAAAAATGTTCCACTTATGCACTAACCAACTTATTGTTAGGTTTGTGTAGGTCCGTGTGAATAAATGACTTGCTTGTCCTTCGTCCTGGTCCCCATCATGGAGCTGCAACATGCCCCTCTACTCTTGAAATGCTACGAATTAAGGAACGTACCCAAATTCCTCATCCTTTTATTATTTTCACCTTGGACTTGTAATTGAGTTTATCAAGGAGCTTGGGGGTGCATCATAGTATGCCAAACACTACACCCTTTTAAAAAATTCTTAAGCCTTGAGAATATGTAGCTCCATTAAGTAAGTTAATATCGACAAATGAGATCTTTCAAAATATCAAGATAAATGTTGGAAACCAACTATACTTTGAACTTTGGGTAATTATTGAAGATTGTTCTTGAATTGAAAAAATATCTATGGAACAGAAAATGAAACCCAATAAACCACATAATGTAACAAAAGTAATCACAGAAAAAAAAAATCATTTGCAATACTAGAGGTAGCAACATAATCTGTAGCTATTGATAACCATATGGTGGGTATTTAGGTACATATTGGGAAGAATATTGTAAAAGATGTTTTATTAAATGGTGGATATGGAGTTAACATCATTATAGAATAGTTGAAATCAAGGTTGGGGTTACCAATGCCTAAACCTACACCTTATAATATGAGGATGGTGGATGAAACCACCATAAAGCCAATAGGACTAATTTGTGATTTGAAGATATATATGTTCACGGCATACCCTATGTTGTTAGGTTTACTATACTACATAATATTGTAATAAACAATAGTTATTCCATATTGCTAGGAAACCATGGTTGAAGGATGCCAAAGTAGCACATGACTAGGGAAACAACATAATGACCATTTAAGAAAAGGAACAATTAGGACAATAATTGTGACTATGCACCTAAGAACAAAGGTGAAATGACCAAAAATGTTGTTATGTTACAACTACCGGATGATTTAAACACACTACGGGGGGGCAACTTAGGTAGTTTCATGACATACTTACAAAATTAATGTGTGGCATTTAATTGCGGGTTTCACTTTAAAATGTTTGGGCTTGATATTTTGATTATCACAAAGTTAATGTTATTTAATATTATTTTTAAAATAAAAAATAAAAAGATTAAATTCAAGGAATAATGGATATATTTATGGTATATGTAGTATAATAAAACCCATTTCTTTTTTTGGATTGCACTAGGTTTGGGTTTGAATTAATCAACCAAAAAATGTTTGAAATGAAAAATTTAAAAATGACCCACCTCACATATCTTGTCATCTTCCATTTGAAAGTGATTGTTTGTTAAAATGTTATTTTACCGCATACTTATGGTTATCACTTTGAAAAACATCAATTTGTGATATGATAATTATGAAACTCTTCACATAGTTCACAAATTGATTCCAATCATATGAATCACAATGTTTAGTAGATACTAGAAATTTCATAAAGACTAAAAATCATTTCAATCCTTTCTTGAGTATATTTGCATATATTTTAGTACATTGTGACTTATATTTTTTTGGCACAAATATATTCTAACATCACATCATATGAAATAAAAAAGTGTTGTGTTTTTGGCATTTTACTTCTTTGGGTTTTGACCTACCATAATATGCAAAAACATTGTGAAAATCCTTCATAATAATGACATGGTTGAAGTTCAAACATGGGACCCCTAAAAAAAAGTACAATGTGACAACAATCTTGGCCCCCCCCCCATAATGGTATCACTAATGAGGAGGAGGCTAATATCATATTTGTTACAAAATCAAAATTATTTTATAGAGGGACAATTAGTCTACCAAATACATTTCAATCTCTAAAAACCATAGAGCCCAACCACAAAAATATTTCAACCAATAATAGTTTTATAGAATTGAATAATACGTAATATGTTTTAATATATGGGAAAATTATAAATAAATATGAACTGGTAGTTGTTTTAAATAAATAAATAATCCATAAATGTATTACAAACATCAACCATGGAATGTTTAAATAGATGAAATTTCGACAAAAGTGAAAGCATAAGAATTGCAGATAGTTGGATGGACATTAACAAAGGAGTAGCAGTTGACAAAACTTAATCTAAGGACTAAAAAAGAACCATAGATGGTGAAGTTGAATTCTCAATTACACCTATAGAAGGTATTGGAGTTGGGGGAACTTCTTTGAGAGTACAACTTGGCTATATTTGCATGGACATACAAAGATCTAAAGGGCATCCCACCATAATCAACTTAACACAAAATTGAATTGGATACAACCATAGCACTAGCACATCATGCTAGGTATAGGTTAAATCCAAATTACATTGCAACAATGAAACAAGACATTAATAAACTATTAACAACAAGTTTCATACAACCTATGGAGGGGGGCACATGGTTGACACCAATTGTGGTAGTCCCAAATAACGATAAAAGCACACTACACTAGACTAAAATTGGTGGTTCAAAATCCATTTTTGGAGTTGAAATCCAGTGATTTCTCCAAAAAAAAACATTTAAATGGTGTTGAAGTTCACATTTTTTCCATTTCCAAGTTCATACCATCATAATTTAAACCTCTAAAAATATGGGCCTTGAAAAAATCAATTTAGATATTGAAATGGAATTTACAAATTTTTATTTTCATTTTAAATCTTAAAATTTTTTATAGAATTTTTCTTGCTTGATTTTTTCATCTGAAGTGTTATGGTACTTCAATGTGTGGTGGTAGAAAGTTATAGGATTAGTTTCCAACTCCATTAAAAGAAAAAAAAATCCATAATGATAGTTTTTTTGGGTTATTTGGACTATGACATTGGATGTACCATCCTTTGTAAAGTCCACCTTGGATTGAACATTTATCCCTTTGGAATGTTTTTTTGGGGTTTGAAAGATTAGAATGGAGGTTTTTATTTTCATCTCACTTTTGCCAAGTTTTTCAAATATATTTGAATACAAATGCAATAATACTTGACTCACCTAGAAAAAACTATCATTGTGACATCCAAAAAAGTCCATCATAATGTGTTTTTACCCAAAAAAATGGGAAGCTCAAAATCTATGTGGACTTCAAAAAGTTGAATTTAGCAACAAAAAAGGATCGTTTTCCATTACCATTCATAGATGAAGTACTAAACACAATGGTAACATGTGAAGCATATTCATTATTGGATGGATATTATTGGTACCATCATATATCCATAGCTCTAGAAGATAGATATAAAACAATGTTTGTCACAGATCCAAGAACATTTATTTGGAAGGCGATGTTTTTTATAATGAAGAATGGCCTTCCAACATTTCAAAAACCTATCACAAAAGCATTCAAAGAATATTTAGACAATTTTATTAAGATATTATTGATGATTTCACAATATATAGTGACATAGATACTCACTTGAAGGATTTCAAATTATGCTTTCAAAAGTGCAAGGAGTATTAAAATTAGCTTGAACCTAGAAAAATGCATTTTATGGTACTTTCACTTGTAGAAACCCCCCCCCTTTTGCAACTATGTTTTCAACTAATGTTTAATTATAAAACCAAGGCAAAAATTACACATATAATTGCAACTTGTTTTTTGCAACTAGGAAATGTTTTTTGCAACTTTTGATTAGTAATGTTGACAAGTACAAATCAAGAATGAAATTATAATCGAAAATGTATGCCACATGTCAACACCACAACAATAGCCACTACATGTCACTACTTACCAATTTAGTTGAAAATTGCTCTATCAATTCAGTCAAAGGACGTTGTTATTTGCATTTGACTTATGGATGAGCTTTGTCCACTGATTCAACATGACGTTAGCTAACACTTAGTTGCAATTTTGACTATGCTTGAATTGTGTTGGTTGGAGATTTTGGCCAGTGGTAAACTGATGCATGGCACACCCACAACATTGCACCATCAATCAACCCATAATAAATAATTAGTTGGAAGGTCAATTGTTTTGCAACCTTGAAGAACAAAGCATTTGGCCAATGATGAAGTGACGTGTGGTGATTGAATATGGTTGAAGGATTAGTCGAGTTGTAGCAAAGATTGAGTTGCAAGGTCGACTATGTTACAACTATATGATTTGGCATTTGGGCTAGTATTGGGGTGACACATGGTCCATTCACACTTTCATATGATAGTCGAGCCATAATAGAAATCAAGTCAACATAATGACTATTCAACAACTACATTGGTGGATAGTTGAACAAAAGATAACATGTCTAATCTTGTTTCTACTATCTACCATTGACATTGAGTTGAACCTTTATTGGAATTCAAAAGATGCTCATTGTGTAAATGCAAAAATAGTTGTAAAATGATATCATTAACATACATCTATTCTACATTTTTTTAGTTCACATGTCAAACTAAAGGAAACTCAAAATATAACATTTAAAGGCCACATAACCAAGTAGTTGCAAATATGTGATTTCTTAATCTAATTCACTTTCAAGCCCATGGTTTAAAAACAAACCAACTCACATACCAAACCAATTGAAGTTTGTAATTGCATATTCTATAATATTCCAATAGGGTCAAGGGACAAGGTTTTGCCACATCATTGTGCACCCTTGATGATAAATGTCCATAAATAATCTCCTGCAACCATCACACAAAAAGCTTGATGATTTCCACAACTTTGAAAATACCAACAACTATGATGCTAATGAGAAGGCAATTATCCATTATAACTAGTTATGATGTGAAATCTTGGAGATCCAATATTCAATCTTTCCAAGCTACCAAATTCATTAAAACAACTAGATCATTCTTGCCTAATATCATGTGCTTGAAATTCCATATAAGCATTATAAAGACATTTTACTTGTAAATTATAGACCACTTGGAAATTATAAATGTTCCACAAGATCTCTTATTAGATGAGCATATGTAAAAAAACTTAATTGCATGTTTACTTGAATACTTTTAAGGAAAGCAATATTCTATCCAATTAGCATTAATATAAATGCTCCCAATTAGCTTGCACATGCCTACCAACCCCAAACCCCGACCAACATTGCATGGATCAACATTAAATTCACATAAAATTACATGCACTTTGTAAGAATTAAATTTCACTTTTACCATTTGGCAACCATATTGTGGGGAAATTTTTTAATGTTCTTTTTATAGTAATGAGAAGGTTTTTTACAATTTTTATTGTTACATTGTATATGAGGGTGTTTAGACGAGTAATTTTGTTTTTTTCGATTTATAATTGAAAAGGGTGTGGTTAAAAAGTTTGAGGTTTAAACGGTTGATGCCATAGGGATTACAAAACGATCTACAAACTCTTAAGACAAAGAATTGTGAAACAAGACAAATCAAATGGTGACCCAAAGTTTACAACGACAATTGGAATTGGAGGCAAATCGACAAGTTATTGAAAACCAAACAAAAGATAATCTTGAAAATGGAAAGGAGTATATAAGGCTTATAGAAACCCTATATTAGAATCTAATGTTGGACAAATGAGTTTTAAGAACCAAAGGAAAGGCTTACGAGGCATAAGTCTTTTCTATCATAACAGATGGTACAGTGTGAAGTATGGACTAGGGGTCTTTAAAGAAGGCATAGTTATACACGATGATCTCCACGGAAAGAAATGCAATTGACTACTCACCCAAAAGCGTGGGTGCGATATACTTATCAGTCGCAATCTGTGGTTAAAAGTTGAAGAAATCAAAATGGAGCAAGGACTTCTTTAATATCTAATCAACCACAAGAAATTTCAAGTCCAGAATTAGTGACTAGCCAAAAAAGGGATGTTACAAGAGGAATACAACCCAAGTTTGTGTATTAGTCTTCATCTTTAAATTACTATGAACTAGTGGAAAACTGGGAGGTGGAATAAAACAAAAATATCAATGTGGTTGAAGAAATTAATGAAAATTACCTACGATCATTTGAACATGTGATGGCACAGGTGAATGTGTTAGATGAAGCACCACCGTCATACTCGCATTAAGGGAATCTAAAGTTGGATCAAACAAGGTAATTGAAACACGAGATCATGAATGTATGGATTCGGAGATGGTCAAATTATTTTCAAGGGTCTGTGCATTTTGTGACGAAAAAGGACATGTAATCATGGATTGTCCTTTTGTGCCTTTTCACATCAGAGCAAATATTGTTAGACATGTGGAGTTAAAGAAGGTGGCAAGACCATTAATAGATCAACCACATGAACAAAAATAAAGAATTCCTATAGTCTAAAATAGACTGAAAGGCATGGAATTGGGAAGCTAATTGGGACTACAAAGTCGACAAATTCATCCATCTATTCAAATCAACAGCAAAGAACCAGAGGTGTATTCACATCCACATTTTGCCATAGAGGATACCAATGGGTAACCACATAATGGAATTTCGTCACCCTTGAATCAACATAGTTTCACCAATCATGTCGAAAGCCATAGTTGTTGAAACCCAGAGATGACCTGTTGGAGTAGTAGTTACTTAATTAATCACTTAATGCAGGTATAACAACCATAGGAGTTGAAATGGTTATTGCGCCCACCATGGATGTGTCAAAAAGGGAGTACTAACTTGATTTACAACAAGATTAGGTAGTAGATCAAGGGGAGTTTCGGCAAGAAGGAAACTGAATGAGAATTCGACATTATTAATAGCAACTACTTCAGTTGTTGGGACACATTAAATGGTCTTTACCAATCTGATAATGACTACTCATGTGAATAGGACTATAGATCGACCATTGATGAGTTCAATGGTTGTTGGAAGGTATAGAAATGCAAATGTAGCAAATCTAAGGGGAAGATATTGATAATTATTTGTTGTAACTACACCAATTTTTTATCACAAAGATGGCCATTATGTTAAGCCAAACAAGGTAGCTCTTAAATATCTCAATTTCAAAATAGATGTTGATCTAAATGCTCATGTCAAAGTGTTCAATTTTGTAATAAAAGTAAATGCAGATACTTTTGAAGAGTATATCGTCAATGCATTTAGCTATATGTTAAAAGATATAACATCATAATGGTGTCATAATTACATGTTAGAATTCTGTGACTATATTTTTTCAAAGCTTTCATGTGCATTTTCCAAATGTCGTCAGAAGACTCAAAATGACGAGCAAATATACGTGGAGCTAAAGAATTTGAAGCATGAGGAGACTAAGAGGGTGGAGGTTTACTATGAGTAGATTTAAAAGTTGGCTCATGGTTTACAAGTACAAACCACAAACAATTTTTTAACTACTATGTTTAAAGCGGGTTTGCAATCATACCTCATAATTGCGATTATAGGGATGAAGTGGTCAACACTACAACAACATAAGGAGGCGGCAATGTTATGTGAAGAAAGCATGACTGCTGCAAAAAACAAGGAATGCACTTTCAGTACCATTAGCGAAAACACATAGTAATACAAGGAAGATTGATAAACATTGCACAAATTGTGGGATGATGAATCATAATGTGGAAACATGTAGAAAGAAGAAAAAACAAACCATGGTGGCAACCATAGAGGCAACACAAACAAGTAAAAAACCACATAAGACATCTTCATATGCATGCCACATCTATGGTTTGAATGGACATAAAATGACAAATTATCACAAGTTTGTTGAGATGCAAAACATGTTTCATGGGAAATAAGTGGTAGTAATAAAGGTTCAACCTATTGCTAAGACACACACAGTCATTGTAGATGTGAATGTGGTGGATGTTAATGTTACCACAAGAAATATAGTAACTAAAGAACAATAGAGAACCAAGAAAAGCAAAAAGTGCTATTGAATGGGAGAAAGAAGAACGGTTGCATAAATCAATGGTGGAGACGATTCAATAGAATCATAAAACACTGACCTAGGTTGAAAGGCCATCTACATCCATGGAAGGATGGAACACAACCTAGTTGACTATGCCAAGTATTATTCTTGTGGAAACACGAAAATCTCATGAAGTAGTAAATTCACAAGAGAAATTGATCACAGTAGAAGAGACTTTTTTGGACATTAGTAAGCAAATGTTAGAAACAAGTTATACTTTGAGCTTGGGATAGTTGCTTTAAATACCTAAATTAAAGAGATATCTTTGGCAAAAGCTAAAACCAAAGAAAACTCATAATCTAAGCAAAACAACCACATAGAAACAAGTTAATTCTTCAATACAAAAGGTAGGGACAACTATTGTAGCAATAGATAATCATATGGCAATTATTCCAATATAGATTGGGAATAATACAATAGAGGATGTGTTGCTAGATGGAGGTTTTGGAGTTAATATCACTAATAGAAAAGCCCCATTTTTCAACTTGTCTTAGGCGACTAAAAGTGTCTTTTGTGACTATTTTTTATCAAAAATAGTCGTAAAAGACATTTTTAGTCACTTAAGACAAGTCGAAAAATTGGGTTTTTCTACTAGTGTATTATCACAAAACAGTTGAGATTAAGGTTGGGGCTTCCAAAGTTTAAACTTGCACCATGTAATCTGAAGGTGATAGATCAAATAACCACAAAACCAATGGGGTTGATTAGAGATTTGAAGATATATGTTCATGGCATTCCTTACATAACTACGTTTATTATACTTTAGAATAGTGTGGTAGATTCTAGTTATTCCATGTTGTTGAGGAAACCATGGTTGAGAAATGCTAAACTGGCACATGATTGAAGGAGTCACATTGTTACCATATAAGGGAATGGGATAATCAAAACAATTATAATCACCAAAAATTGGGAGGTGAAGCAAGAAGACTAGAAGTGTTATTGTGCTATGATTATCATAATGGCATCATAGATGAAGAAGAAGATATCATATTTGTTATAGAACCATAATTGTTCTCAATAGGAATAATCAATTTATGTGAAACAATTTAATCAATGAAAACCACAAATGTGGAAATCACGAATACAAATGTGAATACTATTATTTTAATATAGGAATTTGAAGTATAGAGCACAAAAAAGAAGATAGCTGGCAATAGATATGAGCTAGAAGTAGATCTAGAGGATAAGGTGTATCTAGAGACGTACCACAATCATCAACCAAGGAATGTTACAGTGGATGAAACTCCAACAAAAATCAAAGCATAGGAATTACATATAGATGGATGGATGTTAACTGAAGATCAACAATTAATGAAACTCAATCTAGGAATTGATGTAAAACCACATATGGCGCAAAATAATGCACAATTGGAAACATGCAAGGTGTTGAAATTAGAGCAACTATTGAGGGAATTCAAATATGTTTTTGCATGGCCATACAATGATATGAAAGGGATTCCACCATAATTAACACAACATAAAATTGAGTTGGATAATACTATACCATTGGTGCATCAGGCTAGGTATAGATTAAATCCAAAATATGTTATAGTAGTCAAACAAGATATTAATAAATTGTTAGCAACCATATTCATGCAATTTGTAGAGGAGGCTATGTGGTTGTCACCTATAATGGTAGTACTGGAAAAAATGGTAAACTAAAACTTTGTCTAGATTTCAAAAAAATAAATGCAACCACAAAGAAGGATCCATACCATTCACCTTTTAAAATGAAGTTCTGAACACAATAGTACGGTATGAAGCATATTCCTTTGGATATGTCACAATCAGCAAATGAGTTGACACAACTAGTAAATAAATGGGCACAATTAGCAAAAGGTATATAGGGCAAACGAGGTGGAGTCAGTATAACTAATGAAAGGAGATTAACGATGTGGAGTAATCAGGAGATGAAATATGTGACATTCATTCATAACGATGACATGAAGTGCTTCCATGTGGATTTATAAGGGACAAATAATCTTGTAATGATGGGTCGTATTAATTTCAAGGATGATACGTTAATCAAAAGACAGTGAACATGTAAAAAAATGAATGCCATGGGTGGGATGTTTAAGGACAAAAAAAAAAGGGAAACCATCGAAAGTAGTTTGCATTTGTTGTTGGAAGTTATGTGCGTTTTCAAAGTTATAGAGTTCACAACAACATGAATGCAAAAAATGCAACTGAGAAACTACATAAAATAGCAAAGGAAAAGGAAGCGTAGAGGAATGAACATATATGAAGGTAGGAGGAAGAAGCAAAATTGTTGAGAAGAAAAATAGTAGGAAAACAATTGAGAAGAGCAGAAAAATAAGGCGTGTTGAATATTTAGCTGTCGGCTATGAGGTTGCCACTACATCTATCATTATCTTTGGAATGTGTAGAAGGAAAAGTGTACAATGAAAAGATGCAATTTGCGCCAATGATAATTCACAATATATATAGAACTAGAACATTTGAAGTTGAGTTTTTGTGTAGAAGCAGAAGAAGTTGGTGTGTAAAAAAACAGACAATACCATGAGCTACATCAATAGATCTAATGTTCATTAAAGAATTAGAGGAAGATGAAGTTGTGGAACAACACTTTGTGGAAACATAGACAACGCAAATGGCCACAAGTGATGAGAATGTTGTTGAAATGAAAGTACAAAGGTGCAAGTAATGGCAATGGAGATGGAGAGGTGTGAATCGAAATCTATAGCAAAGAGAAGATACGCAATCTTGGATAGAGCTACACTTTTGGAGAAAGGTATTAAGATTCCAAGTCCTAACTGATTCATGTGGACACAAACAAAACATAATTATGATAAGCATGTTGAGCAAATGGAGAATTGGAAGGATATTGTTGAGGAAGAAGATTGGGCTTTTAAAGTAGGGCTTGTTCCTTTGTTTCTGATGGGTTAGTAAGCATCAATGCCCAGTGTAATGTTGGCAATTTTTAACACATTCTTGATCAAGGGCTTAGATATCTACTTTGGGCATAAGGATAAAGTGTATGTAATTAGTAAGCAATTGATTATAAATGTCTTTGGAATGTGCGTGGATGGGTATGTAGAAGAACCAAAAGGGTAAGTCAATAAGTCACTAGTAGTTTAAACATTATAAAGTTATAAGCTTGTACTTGCAAATTCTTCTGTAGATCAATGGAATGTAAAGAGTTTGGGTCTACCATTCTTTGTCAAATATCCTGTCATTATATTTATCATTTATCAAAGTGAAAAGGTATAATATTTTAGCAACAAGAATGTTATTACATTAGTGAGAGCAAAGAAGGGGCATAAGGTAAATTGGGCACAAATTATATTCAATAGTTTGTGTAAGTGAGTTGGATCGGTGGTATAAGTATGTCCAGGATAATAAGGGGATAAGAAAAATACCTATCAATTTGCCTTGGTATTGGCAAAAATCTTTGAATATCTGTTTGTGCATCAAAAGGAGAATCCATAGAAACCATTGACCAAGGTTAAAGTAAGTAGGGAGGAGATGCAAACAACATTGGTAAATAGAAAGAAGGCTACATCAGACTCTCCAAGAAGTGCTTTTAAGAGGAAGAACAAATTGAGGAAGGAGGAGATTCAAGCTTAGGAATGAAGAGGGATGAAATACGAACCTATGCATGAACAAATGTCATATAGATTTTGCATCTTTCAATAAAATCATGTGTCAAATGTGTTTTCAACGCATGATATCAATGCTTAAAACATACGAATTATGAATGAATTAATGTTACATGATTTCCATTTTTAAGTCATGAAATGTTAAGTTTGCATGATGTCACTTTACCATTTAATACTAGAACATCAAGAAATATATAGGGTGTGGTCACACTAATGCATACACAAATAATTGTAACCAATGTTTGGTTTTTTGTATCTAACATTAGAGGAGACAAAAAAAAAAAAAAAAACATCAAAAGAAATTTATAGGGTGTGGTAAAACAAATACAAAACCAAAAAATTTAAACAAATTTTTGTTTTTTTTAATCAAAAATTTGGGGGAAAAAAAAAAAAAAAAAAAACTCCAAACGGAATTGCTTTCACATAATGTTATTTTCAATGTATGGGTATATATATTAAAAATTTTAAAAATCAATCTAATGAATGAAAAATACCCAAAATCATTTTGAAAACATTGTAAATGGTGTTTTTAAGCAATAAAAGGACTTGAATTTTTTTTACAATGACATATTTTTAGCAATTTTTTAATGTAAACCATAACATAATAGTGTGATGAAAATTTTAAAGATTTTTAAAGGTTTTTCAAAAGACTTTTGTTCAAATTATTCCAACAATATTATGGAATAAACACTTAAGTAATCACCCAAGGGGTTAGGTGTGGCTCATGATATCCTATTTGCACCCTATACAAAGTTTTGTAAGCCAACTTCCATGAAAATCCTAAATATTTTCATGGGTATTGGAAATTTTTCCATACTTTCAAGTTTTACTCAATCTCAATAAAATCAAGATATAACCTTCAATTTAGGTTATAGAGATTCAATATGTGACAATTCTTTTTCCAAATTTAGGATTGAAGTTAACTAAAATATAATTTAGAAACAAATCAATAACAAGTATTTTAGAGAATTATAAATAGGATGAAAGTACACTATGATGATCCCCTTTGGGGCGCTTTGGGTTTAGTATTATTGTATATATAGTATAATTGTTCCAAAATAATACATTTAATTTTGAGTATTAATCTTGGTTTTCAAGCCCTACAACAATTATTTTTACAAAACTAATGTTATGTAATTTTTTTTAAATAATAATTAATTCAATATTTATATTGAAGGATCCATGAGTATATTTATAATATATATTAGTATAATAAAGCCATAGTTTTGTTTTAACTATACTAACTTTAGGGGTTCATTAGTCATTAAAATAATCAATTTTAATGAAATTAAAAAAATGGACCATCTAGTTATACTTGTCATCTTCTATGTGGATGTGATTTCCTGTCAAAATTACAATTTACCACACATTTATCGCATCTTTGTTGAAAAAAATTCAATTTTTGAGATGAAAATTTTCAAATTAGTCCCATGGTATCCAAACATGGTTCATATTATGTGAAATGACATGGTTCAATATACCTTCAACTTTCATAAATACTATAAATCATTCAAATTATTTTTCAAATATATTTGTGTTTTTGAATACACATGTACATTACATTCGTTTCCACAAATATGCTCCAATCTCCCACTTTATAAAATGAAATGAAATAGTTTTTTTCTAATATCTTGCCTAGGTTATATCTAACATAATATGCAAAAATATTGTGAAAGACTTTCAAAAGTTTGATGTGGTATACATTCAAACATGCACATCACTAGAAAGTAGTACAATGTGATAGCCCAAAGGGGGTCACCATAGTGTGTTTTCACCCCATATGAAAACATGACATCAACATATCAATGTGAAAAAGGAGGAACCGAACATTGTTAACAAATAAAAACCAAAAAAAAAATCAAATGTCAGTATCATTTTAACAAGAATGACACATGCATTGATAGTAAATTGGCAAAAAAAATCGCATTTACTTTTTTAAAATCTAATTCTTATCAAGCATTGTGTGATATATGGACATGTCATAGTTAAATTCATTTTAATGAGATATTGGTTCAATGATACATAGGAATACATGAAGCGACTTAGATTTGAAGGGTTTAAAGTAGTACATGAAGAAGAATAGGGATGGTTAACATCACCGCTACTCTCATATGAATAAACACAATGTTTGAACTAATGGTATTAATTGGAATCATCATACTGTGATTACACTCCATTAAGATTTTACTAAGGAACTTGGTGATAATGTGGTAGTTGTCAACATAATTGAAACATCATATCCTTGAGTCTCTGGAAGGGGACATGACCAAGTTGTCTTGATGAGTCCATATGTAATGGCCAATTTGTTGTTATGGTGACACTAATATGATAGTTAGTCTTTTTCATCTACACTATGTTGGACAAATGTTGTGTTTATAATAACATCATTCCTCTACCTAGAAAGTCACATTATTGTCCACATATTTTGTTTGTTTTAAAATGGTCTTGAGTGATCATCTTATACAAATGTATGCACTTCATCACTCCATTCAATCTATCACAACCCTAACCTTGGGTTCGTGACCAAGGCAAGGGCTTGCAAAGGTGTGAGCCAAGAATGAATCCCAGGAATCACATTTCATGTTCCCAAAAGTGTAGGAGAGTGTGAGGGAATGAATCCCCACACTCTCAAGTGAGCTCCCACTTTGGGAGTTAGAGTCCTAATGGAGTCTCGAATTTTCAAAGGGCGATTGCAAGGGTAAAAAATAATTGGATTGAAAATTTCCTTATATCATTGAAAAAAATTTAGAATTTAGATGTCTAAAATGGTCTCTCATGACCCATTTGGGTATTTAAAACATAAATTATGGTCAAAAGAAGGGCCGGGAGTCAAATTGCTAATTTGATTACTAAAAGTTGATAATCGCCCTAATTTGCTTGCATGTAGGTGGTTTGCCACATACTGTTGGAAAACTCTCGGTGATGGTTACAACTTTTCTTCAAATCTCATCTCAATCAGAGGTCTTCACACAAAATTATGGGCCCCCAAAGTCGCATGAATCCCAATTTTGAGAATTTGAGGACTCCCAAGAAAAAATGACATTTGGGTGTAGGCCCCATGACCATGCATAGAGGATACTATAAGGGGGAAGGTGGTGGCTTCCCCCCAAGTCTAGGATGTGGTGAATCTTGTGAGTTTGAATTTGCCCGTGGTTCGTTCGTGCACCAAGAGTGCTCCAATTATGCACTAACCAACTTGTTGTTTGGTTTGTGCAAGTTCGTGTGAATAATTGACCTGCTTGTCGCTCGTCCTAATCCCCATCCTAGAGCTCTAGCACGCCTCTCTACTACCAAAGTATTGCGAGCTAGGGAGTGTACCTTAATTTTTTATCCTTCCGTTGTTTTCACATTTGGACTTGCAATTGAGTTTATCAAGGAATTTGGGGGTGCGTCACAATCCATGTCTAACCACAATATGAATTCCACCCCTTTAATCCTCTTTTTGTTGTTTAACATCTCCATTGAAATCCTAACTATTAACACAACAACAATAAATGTTTGATAGTAGCAGATAGGCCATTACATATCCAATGTTCAATTCAAAAGATTCTTTTGTAAATTTTTCCCCACATTACAAAAAGTTATAGCAGTACCAAGCAAGGCCATCCACATAGCCACGCATTGTTTTCATCACATCTTCTACCACATGGCAGTAATTCCAAGAAGGTCAACCGTGTAGGTGTGGTGTTCCATTGTTGTAGGAATGTTGTAAAATGGACCACATGGAATCAAATTAGTGCAAGGCTTGAAACACTAGGTCCAATGATTGCAAAATGACAAAATAATAAATATGACATTTATCTCAACACCCTTTAAATTTGAAGCCTTCCCATTCTTTTTCAATACCACCACAATGGGAGAAAGCCAAGTTGCCTCCACTGGGGTGATGAACCCCATAGTTAGCAACTTGTCCAAATCTTGTTTTATAATTACAACATAGTTTAGGTTCATCTAATACCGTGTTTGATGTGATGCAAGTATATTGGTATCAAGCTCAATTTGATGTTGCATTAAATGAGGTGGAATACCTCTTAGATCCTTATATGTCCACGCAAAAACATCTTTGTATTCTTTTAATAATTGTTTTGTTGCATATGTTATAAAAAGATCCAAATCGACATTTAGCTTCACCACTTGTAGTTCGTCATGAGTACCCAAATTTAGAGGGTGAATTTCAACGTCTTTTTCTAGATTCCACTTCACCATCTTCATATCTTGCACTTTGATTCGAGCTAGTGTAGTGTCAATTGAAATTTCTCCTAGTGTGTGTGGAAAATCAAAAATCGGTTCATTGGTACCAAATTTCATATCAATACTAGTTTTGGTATCCATATTGATTTCCACATCAATATCAAATTTTGCATCAGTATCAGTTTTTGCATCAGTACTAGTTTTTGCATCGAACATCGTTGCCAAGACTTTTAGTTTTGGTAAAGTGATTGTGTCGATTGCAAACAAATTTGATTCGAGTGCCAACAACACATCTTCCTCCTCATTTGTGACTTCATTAGCAAAATCATAGCAAAGTAAAACTTCTAGGCGTTTGGTGTTGCTATCCAAATGTTTTGTTACCATTATGGTGCAAACAGTGCCATTACTTTCAATGTTTATGAGGTTATTCCCCCAATTGTATGTGACTTTGGCATCTCATAGCCATGGACAATTTGACATGGAGTAATTGTTGTCCAATACATTGTTTTTCATCATTATTAAAGTGACGACATACGAGATGCCATGGATATGAATTTTCAGGTCTTGGATCAAGCCTATTGGTTTGGTTAGGGTCTAGTTTACCATCCTAAGGGTATAGGGTGCAAGTTTCAAGATAAGTAATATTAATTTTTTCTTCAAATCCTCAGTGATAATGTTAACAATCAATCCCCCAATCCAACATAACATCCTCCACTATGTTTTTTCCTACATGCATTGAAATTACTGCCATGTGAAGATTTATAAGGACTAACCTTACATCAAAAGGTGGAGCTTGAGGATGGGTTGGTTAACTATTTGGCAACACTCTAGAAACCACACATAGTTTTAAATTAGGGGCCAAATGCATAAGTTGACAAAGGGTCAGAATATGTTTACTACTTAGTAATTGTTGATCGATTTCTTGGAGCACGTATTGTTTTTCAGTAATTGTTCCATTGTTGCCAAAACTAATTTTGATTTTCAGTAATCCAAATGGCTCCTACATCGATGGTTGGCTCCCTAAGCCTACTTCCATTATGGATTCCGGTGTTTGCATTTGTTGGATCACTAATTCGAAAGTCTTTTGCAACTAATCCTTTTCCTAATCATCCACAATCTTGGTCTTTCATGGCTCCTTCTCTCGCTGCAATAATAATCTTGGGTTCTAGTTCCTTGTTTCAACAACTAAGACCATACTAATAATGACCTCATCTTTTTTTGGTTTTGCATGAAAAACTTTGTTTTAGAACATGTCTTGTGTAGCTAATTTATGTGGGCAATTATAGATCTTGTGCTCTAGTGAATTACATATGAAGCAACAGTAGATGGGGCAACTTCCTTGATTTCAGTTCCCCTATTTTTCATGGTTTCCATTCATTCCTCTCCCTGCCTAAGGATAAACTTTGTTCATTGAAACTCTTTTTTTGTCCTTTAATTTGTTGTTAGGATTCTTTGGGCTCCAATGACAATGCTCCTTCAAATGCCCTGGTTTATGACAAAAATCACACATCTTTTCGATTCGAGTGTTTTTTGGTGTTTTGTTTGGTCTTTTCAGTGGTTCTGACAATTTTCAATACCCCTCTACATCCACCATGGTCTCTTCATAGGTGATTGTAGATTCCTTATGCTCAAATAAAGTGTTTCGTTTCATTTTTACAATCGCAATTAGCAAGTAGGGGACCAACCTAACTTAGGAAAAGGTTGTCAACAAGTTGTCGTCCACTTTATGTTGGAGACAATTGGCAAGTTTGAGGATCCGTTCATAGTAAACCTCAACCTATTCATCATTGCCTTGCTTAATGACTCTAAGAGCCATGTAAACTTGTTCATCGTTTTGAACAATGTAATAACGCTCATAGAATGCAACCTCCAATTCTAAAAAATGCAACTCGGATGAGACTGCATAAATTTTTTTCCCCACTCCAAAATTGCATCTCTTAAGGTGAAACAAAATAGGTTCACTATGTTAGCATTGAATTGTTTTGATGTTTTGTCGTTGAAGCCAAACTTGACCTTCGACCTTGAAATTTGGTTGGTTTTTACGATGTTCATTAACATTTTCCTTATATTGCCTTTGAGCTTCTTCAAGGTTGGATACAAGTTGTGTTTGAATGTATGCTAGCCATGTGACTCGATCTTCAATTGCAAGATTCACGACATTGGTTACACATTGGATGTCAAACTTGGGATGTAAGCCATGATTTACAAAGAATGGTGTTTATTGTGTTGTTGAATGCATTATGTCATTGTAAGAAAATTCAACTATAGACAAGAAATTCAACCAATTATCTTAATGATAATTAGTCATACATTGTAGATTATTACTTTAAGACTTGATTAACCTACTTTGTTTGCCCATTTGTTTGGGGATGGGAAGTTGATGATAACTTCACCTTTACACCTAATAGTTTAAAGAATCGCTTCCAACACTTGGATGCAAACTAATGTCCATGATTAGAAACAATGTCTTCAAGAAGTCCATGATAATGAAAAACATGATAAAAAAAAAACTTAATTGTCTTTTTGCTAGTTATTAATTTGTTGTAGGGAATAAAATGAACCATTTTCGTGAAATGATCCACCACCACTAAAATGGAATCAAATGAGTTAGATCATGAAAAATCCATGGAGATCGAAGACCATGGTGAAATAGGGATTAATAATGGCTGAAGAAATCCCTGAGGGCAATGATGAGGATTCTTTGCACGAGCACAAACATCACATGAACCCACAAATTCCTTCACGAACTTCCAAAGTTGTGGTCACCAATAGTCACAAAACACTAATTCCATGGTCTTGTTGAATCCAAAATGGCCAACAACCAATGTGTTGTGTCTGGAGTGGAGAACTTGAAGTTATGCAAGGCCTTTTAATACATAAAACAATTTTGTCATGATATAGTAGACCACCACAAAATTCAAATTTGTCAAAGTTATTAGGAAGTTATTCCGATGACTTCTAACAACAGTAGCAAAAGAATCATTAACTAGATCTTAATGAATGTGCTAAAGGAGGGTCTTATCCTCATGAATTACTGAAAATGCTTAAAGCCAAAGGTTTTCAGGTTTGAGAATGGTGTCGCATTGTTGATCGTAAGCGGCATCCCCCTCCTTAGGTGCGAGGTATGAACGATGGGATAACACATTTGGTTTCCCTTGTTGTTGCCTTGGACGATAAATAATCATGAACTAAAATCAAAACAAGAATAATGCCCATTGAACTTGACGTCGATTTAACACACAAGCCGTCATGAAATATTGAAGATTCTTATGATCAAAATACACATTGATTTCATGTTAAGCTCCTTCAAGTAAACGATGCCACTTTTCAAAGGCATCCACAATGGCCAAAGGTTCTTTGTCATGAATCTCATAGTTAATTTTGGCAAGAGAAAACTTATGAAAATGGAAACTAACTAGATGAAGAAGATTATATTTTTTGGGTTGTGAGAGTACAACACCTAATGCAAAGTCAAAGGCATCTGTCTTTAAACCAAAAGGTTTGGAAAGGTCTGCATGAATCAAAAGTAGGGCAATTATGAAGGAGGCTTTCAAATAGTTGATCCTTTCGAATTTAGACAAGTAAGAAAGGTCATTATCATGGAATAATGTGCAATTAATTACTAATAGAAATTGGCAAACCCAAAAAAACATTGAACATCTCGAATAAAAGCTAGGGTAGCCCAATCCACAATGGTTTGAACCTTATGAAGGTCCATGCAAATGCCATCTCCAAAAATAATGTAACCAAAGAATTCCACTTTAGATTGATGGAATCCACACTTTTCCAATTTGGCATAAAAACTAACTTCTCAAAACTTTTCCAAAATAATACGTACATGGCACTCATGGTCTGCCATGTTCTTCGAGAAAATGAGGATGTTATTGATGTAACAAACAAAAAAATCATCCAAATACTCACAAAAAACATCATTCATCATATGTTGAAAGAAAATAGGTGCATTGGTAAAACCAAAGGGCATCACAACATATTCAAAATGGATGTAACAAGTTCTGAACGCCGTCTTCCATTCATCACCTTTTTGAATGTGCACCAAGTTGTATGTTCCACATAAGTCAATCTTTGCGTACATTTTGGCATGATTGAGTTGGTCCAACAATCGTGAAATCAAAGGCAAAAGGTACCAATTCTTGATGGTGAGTCAATTTAATCCACAATAATTGACACACATGTGTAAAGATCCATCCTTTTTCTTAACAAATAGGATTGGAACACCAACTAGAGACTTGGAGTGTCAAATGAACCCCTTTTCAAAAAAATTGTCAATGTATTTTTGAAGCACCAAGAGTTCGTCCTATCACAAGTTATAGATGGGTCCAAACAAGGGTTATGCTCTTTCCTCTAAATCAATTACATAATCATATGGCTGATGTTTAGGTAAGTGTCTGCATTTTTTTTTTCAAATTTTTTTTTGTAGTCTTGGTACTTAATAGTGATCTCATGTTATTGCATCCCAAGATAAAAGGCTAAAATGGCATACACAAAAAAATGCATCTCCTTTCTTTGTTGCTTGTATGAATGTTCTTGCTCTTGTAAACAAAGGCTTGAAATGTTTGGAACCTTGGTAACCCACAATATCTCCTTCACGTTTGAATTTCTACATGCATTGATTAATTTTTGCTATGTTTTCACATGCAAAATAATGTTTAGAGTCCAACGTGCTTGTTGGAAAAGCTTCATATTTTGGTGTAGTTTTGTTTATTAAATCAAAATGAAAACTATTTGTCTTCTAATCCATTTGAGGATTATGCAAAATGAGACATGATAACCCAATGATGATAGGGTTTGTCAGAAATGAAATGACATTGAAAACAACTTTGCTACTGTGTGACCGAATTATTACCGTCATCGCCTTGGTCTCGTGCATTACAGGCCTTAAGAAAAGTTATGACCATCACTCGATCGCAACTGGTGTCACTTTCTCCAACAACATCAAGTTATGTTCTAATACCAATTCCTTTTTGATGAAACATATTGATGCCCTTGAGTCAAAAAGTGCTTGGGTTCACACAATCATGGATTTACCACCTTTGATCATGATGGGCAACAAAAAAACAAATTGCTGATTCTGAAAGACAAGGTAAGACCGTTTTGAACACATGATGCATCAAAGTCCAATCTCACGGTTCCTACTGAAACTGGACATCCTCATTTCCCTTTTCTTTTGGTCCTTGGGTAATGGTAAAAGTTGTGGCATATGTTGCATGTTGAACACATTTCTTTGAACAAACACCGGCTATGTGGCTTAATTCTCAATAGTACAAACAAAAATTGTTTACACGTCGATGTTGTTTTTCCTATTCTATGAGTGGTTTGAATCATCTCTTATCACTTTGCATGAGGTTGTCATTGGGTCTAGACACCATATGTTTGGGTTGCAACATCGGTGGCATGAATGTCTTCAATGTTGATGACAATTCCTAACGCTTTTCTTATTGACGTTCAAAAAGTCGATTATCATAATGCATAGCTTACACGATTGCCTAATTCAAGCATGGTCAATAGAAGGTCCTTCACGTCTCCACAAAATCCAAATTGAAATTGGCTCCTGAACTTAGCCTTGTCCCATGAAACGTCACATGCTAGTTGCTTGAATTTAGAAGTGTACATAGAAATTGGGCATGATCCTTAACGAAATGCTTGCAATTTGCTTATTAATGTATGTTCTTTGTCTGAATTACTAAAAGAAGCACCAAATTCTTCAGAAAATGCTTCAAAATCTTTTAGAAGAGGAGTGACATTCCAAAAGAAATGTAAACCATGCTAAAAATGTGCTTCGTAATAAGATGCCAATGAATCCAACTTAGGTTCGGTCATCTGGATAACAATGTTGATGAAGTTGGATGATGAGATGTATTTGGTTGACAAAACTTCAAAATATGTGTGTCGTTAAACTTTTCTGGTAGGCTGATTCGTGGCTCTTTCAAGATGCTTCCAAACGTTGTTAATGCTTGGTTTCCTTGTAAGTGTGTAATGCACTTATGAAGAGATTAATTTTCTTGTTACATATGCCCAAGGGCAACAAGAACCTCTTCCATGTACGGAACTATTTTTTTCTTGAAATGGACATGGCCAAATAAATATGTAAACAAAAGGTGGGTGGTCCATAATCTCAACAACACATTCAAAAGATGGATAATCCATAACCTTTTAAAAAAATTTACGTTTGAAGTAGAGGGGTAGTTTCAACTTCCATTAAAAAAAAAAACAACTATAATGACAACAAGAATAAACGTAGGTTTGATGGGAATCTTTTCAAATTATCACGAACATAAACAACTATTAAAAAAAAACTAAGCCAAGGACATAACAAATGACACACTCCCAACTCCTTAAAGGACTCAAATGTGAGCCCAAGTAGAAAGCAACGGAAGAAGGAGGAGTCGGAGCACGCTCCTTAGTTCACAACACTTTCAGGGGTAGAGGGGCGTGTTGGAGCTCCGGGATGGGACTAGGAAGAGTTGACAAGCTTCACTCACTCACACAGGCCTGCACACAACCCACACAAAGTGGTTAGTGCACAGTTGGAGCACCTTTGGTGCTAGGACGAGCCACGGGCAACACGGACACACAAGACTCACCATGGCCCGGACTTGGGGGAAGCCACCACCTTCCCCTTTATAGTATACTCTGTAGCTCTCCACGGAGGCTACATCCAAATGGCTCTTTTTTTCGGGACTCCCGAGTGAGAGTCTCGAAATCGCGCCAAATGGGACTCCCATGATTTTGGAGCCCCATAACTTTGCGAGCAGACCTCGGATCGCAATGCGGTCTAAAGCAAAGTTGTAGCTCTTGTTGAGAGATTTCCAACTGTATGTGGCACGCCCCTTGCAGCTAAGTAAATCGGGTCGATTCCCGACTTTTTGTGGTCGGGAGTCAAACTGGCAATTTGACTCCTGGCCCTTTTTTTGGCCATAACTTACGTTTCAAATGTTCAAATGAGCAATGCAAGCCCACTTTAGACATCTACGCTCCAAGAAATTTCCAATGATATAAAGAACGCCATAATCCATTGAGTTTTGACCCCTGCAATCGCTCTCTGAAGTTTCGGGAGTCCACCAAGACTCCATTTCCCAAAGTGGGAGTTGCCTTGGGAGTGTGAGTGTTCACTCCCTCACACTTTCTTACACTCTCGGGAGTATGTGATGTGACTCCCCGGCTTCTTCTTGGCCCGCACCCTTGCAATGCCTTTGCTTTGACTCCCGGGCTTCCTTCTTTTTGGCTCACACCCTTGCAAGCCCTTTGCCTTGGTCGCGAGCCCAAGGTTAGGGTTGCGACAACAAAATAAATAAATCACAAGAAATGTACCTAAATTTAATCCAAAATTAGAAACATAAAAACATAAAACAAGAACATGATATATGTTAGAAGATGATTTAATCAAACTTTATTCTTATAACGTATGAAGATAATGGTTATGACAAGAAAGTGTACCCAAAACTGGTGTTGAACAAACTGAAAGTAATGGGAGGTCCTACCCCTATTTATACCCCATTAAGGACCTAGCTCAAAGAAATTTCCATAAAGGCTTCCATGTGTGCACTAACCAAGGAAAAAACTTCCTAACTGATAATGAACTAAAAGTCAACTAAAAGTTAATTCAAATTATACCCCATTGGGGGCCTAGCTTAAGGAAGGCTCCATAAAGGTTTCCATATGTGCACTAACCAAAAATGCCCTAACTAATAGTGAATTAAGAATTAACTAAGAGTTAGCAATGATGCAAGTGATCATGTAAGTGACTATGTTGGTGCAAACGATGATGCAAGCAACTATTGTGGTGCGACATTAGGTCCCCACAGTAATATGGCGGCTTGAGATGTTGATGGTTTTTCCTTGTTGATTAATCAGTCGTAATCTGATGACGACGCTCCTTTATTGCATGGGTTGCATGGGAGGTTGCTTTTTGGGTGATGAATGTGGTGAGGTACTTGGGGAAGGCAGCTGGCCATGATGAGGAAGGATGGAACCGATTAGGACAGCGTAATGAGATGGCGAGGCTTCGAATGCAAGCTTGGAGTTGGAGGCGAATAGGGAAGAGGAGGTGTATGAGAGAGGCATTGACAATTCTGGGGGGAGACAGGCAGAGTCTAGAGAATAGGGAAGTTTTTGGGGAGAATGCAGGGGAATGCGCAAGGGATAGCTAGTTACTGATTTTTCTTCCGATGCGTTAGTGACTAGCAAGGCCAAGCTCATGAATATGGGAAGTCAGGTGTAGATGGTGTAAGAGTGAGTGTTGAAGGTCTAAGATGAGATCTGTGGCATCGAGGGGGATCTGTGTGGTATGCGAACTCTGTGTTTTGGGTACTTGAGATTCTGTGCAGGAGCTGCGCCTGCAAGAGCTCTGAGGAACTTCTTTTCCTTTGCAATAAATCCATTGTGTGCATCCATCTGTCTGTATGTTGTTGTGATATTTCTCCGAGTTGTGTTCGTCTAATCCTCATTCTGTCAGAGTGAGATCCCGAAAGGGTTCAAATTGGTGTTTTGGGTCCCTCTCTTTTTTGGTTACACTATGTTGGTGAAAGCAATGATGCAAGCGATGGGTGATTGTGGTGTCCATGATAGCCATAGTGGTAATGGGTGCTAGTGGTGGATACCATGGTGGGTACCATAGGTTCCAAGGGGAATTTGGCTAAGGAGCATTGAAAAGCACACTTACGCCTCCTCCAACCAAAAAATTGCCTCCACCACCTCCTAGAAGTCCTTCACCACTTCCACTTGGGGGTCTACCTCTAGTTGGAGGTCCACCACCTCCTTCCGAAGGTTCACTTCCCTCCTGATGGTCCTACACTCCCATGAAGAGGACTACCACCGTTTTTGATAAATATCCCACCTTTAGAATTATCGAATCATAATGGGGGGTTTAGTGTGGGTGGTTGGAAATAGGGCACCAAATTTTTGATAGAAAACCTATTGGTAGGAACAGTTATTGTGGAAATCATCACAAATGTTTGGACACCCTGACTTCCTTTAATTATGAAAATTTTGGTAGACACCATATTTGGGAAAGGGTATGCTATAAGGTTAATTGTGTTGAAGAAAGTAAGTGGGAGGTTGCCTAGGTAATAAGGGTTAGGAATCATTGTCCATGGGTTGGGAATATTATCGTTGCCTATATAAGATAGTCCATAGTTCCTAAGGTTAGTAAAATATTATTTTTAGTAGGATTCATTGTTAGATATTAGTCGTTCACCATTTGAGTAACGGGATAACTTGGGGCAACTGTGAAAACAATGTTACGCTCAAATATTATAGGAACTTGAGTCATTGGAATCTGGGAACTAACTGAGATGGCAAGTTGGTTTGTACCAAAAATCGATTTAGTCACAAAAACTGGTATTTGGTTAAATCTATAAATGAAGTTTTCAACTATGTGTGCGAGACCTCTACAAAAGGTGCAAATTTAACTAGTGGGTGTCGAATCGACAACAATAATATGCATTATTGAAATTGTCTAACATGAGTCATGCTCCTCGCAAAGATTCATTGTTAATGAATGGTTGCTACCATTAGTTTTGGAAGCAACCTTCTCCAGAGACTCCACCAAATCCTTAGTTGTCCTTTAAAGTTGAAAATTTTCAATCTCCAAGGTCTGGATATTGGGTGCAACAATTTCCTAGTACCAAAAAACATCATTTCCGATAGGGGTCCAAACAAGGCTTGCAAAGGTTCCATGTCCGTAATCACAACCAATTATTCCATCAAAATGAATTCCGATGTTAGTTCATATTATCGGTTCTCCTCTTTCAATGTTGATTTTAAGCCTCTATTGCTCTGCCACTTGCAGGGTAGCAAGGCCTTCCCGCTCCATATATGTAGCTAGGTTACCAACTTTAATTCAGGTAATTTTACTAAAGGGCAGTTGGCTTACCTATGTAGCCAAGAAGTTGATGAATTTGGTGGTCTTGGTTAAGCAAGGAATTCGGGTAAACTCGGCTATTATGGTGTTCAACAACCTATATAACAAGTTACGAGATTTGTTTGCATCAACAAAACCCGGAATGAATAAGATAAGATTAAATTCAACATTGCTCAAGTAGTTGACATCCTACTTCGAAATTGGTTTTTAGTAGACTCAACCTTCATAGTGTTAGATTTTAAGGAAAAGGATGAAGGTGCGACTAGGTTTCCACTAGAAATTCAAATTATAGAAGGCACAAGAGTTTTGGGAGCATATTTTTGGCACATGCAAACTAATCTAGATGAAGATATGGACAATGTTGAAGAACTTGGTGGGATGAATAGCCAACCGAAAACCTCACAACAATTGGAAATTCCACCAATTTTTCTGTTGGCTTTGTGATCATGGAACTTGGGGTGGCTTCTCCTAGGAATTTGATACCATCACCAAGAAAACGAACTTTGGTAGACAAATCACCAGAAATGTCAAGTCCAAGGAAAAAAGGCAGAACGTGGAATCCAAGTCTAGTTTGGCCTGCATAAACTTTTGGTGCAAGGCCTCCACTGAAATTGAATCCGATGCCAAAAGGTAGTGAAACCCCTACAACTTTCTTTAGTTAATTAAATTGTCAATCAGAGGGAGAAGAAATTTTGTTAAAGGAGATATCAAAGATGTAAACTCCATCAAATTATTTTTTCAGTGGAACTCATCCACATAGCTTAGCAAAGCCAATTGAAAACCGCCGCCCCCTTAACATTTCATTTTTAGATGAGGCGATTTTTTTCCTCCACCTATTGGAACCAAAGTGACAATGGCCCCTTCAATTGTTTCTTCATTGAAATCCTTGGAAGATCACTTGTTGTGTTCCAAGGGTTTTGCCCTAATAATGGGCAACGTCTCAAGGGCTTTTTGGTTGGCCATAACCAAAAAGAAAGCAACATAGGATGTATTATAAAAAAACATGCAAAAGATGGCTAATTTGAAAGGCTAGTTGTAACAACGATAGATTGCTTGCATGTAGGATGCCTTTACCATCCATCATCTATAATAAAAGCTACAAACTTTGGAAGGCGCATAGAAGAGGGTGCTAGAGTTGGAAATCAAAAATTCCAACTACTAGAATGAATTACTATAATTACACAACTAGCTTACCAAAATCAATAAGACTTTAGGCTTGATCAACTAGGAATGGGCTATTCTATAGAAGACCTTGGAGCAAGAGTAACAAACTAAAAGATCATGGAGTTGTCCTTGAGCATGATAGACAAGTAGCTCAAAACTGCCAAGGTGAGGGTGGAAAGGCTGTAAAGCCATGATGAGGTGCTTACCGAAAAAACATAAAAGCACCATGTGGAGATACAATAGGCAATTGAAAAAATTCAATATTGCAACATGAACTAGAAAATGTGAGGCATAATGTGGTTATGTTTTTAAAGGACCTAAAGGCTTTAAAAAAGGAAATGAAGACGTTGAAATAGATGTCGCCAATCTTTACCACAACATGATGGACACTAGTAGAAACCCCCCCCCCCCCTTTTTGCAACTATGTTTTCAACTTGTGTTCAATTACAAACCAAGTCAAAAACTACACATGTAATTGCAACTTGTTTTTTGCAACTGCTAATCAATAATGTTGACAAGTATAAGTCGAAAATAAAATTATAGTTGAAAGTGTATGCCATGTGTCAACACCATAGCAATAACCACTATGTGCCATTACTTGCTAATTTAATTGAAAATCGTTCTATTAATATAATTGGAGGATGTTATCAATTAGGTTCGACTAGTGGATGAACTTCATTTGTTGATTAGGCATAACATCACCCAAAAATATAATTACAATTTCAACTAGGTTGTGATTATGTAAGTTGAACATTTGGCAAGTTGTTTGGTGACACGTGGCATAATCATAATGTTGACACGTGGCACATTCACAAAATGTGGGGTCAACAAATAGTTAAATGACACGTGGCATGCTCACAAAGTTTGTGGTCAACAAATAATTAAATGAAACATGGCACATCCACATCAATAGGCTAGGCCACATGGTGCCTAAACATAGGTTAGGTCTAAACCTAAGCATCTAGGCTACACCTAAACATCGGCCATTTAACTTAAGCTTAAGTTGGGGTTGGACCCATGCACCTATGTTAGGCCTAGACCTAGGCCATGTGGCAATTAATAAATGAAATCCTATTTCATTTAGTTTAACCTTTAGGGCTGAACCTTTGTGATTGGTTCATCCCAAATGGCTTTTACATTTTCAAGTTTATTGTGTTCTCCAACAATCTTAGTGCATTCCTTTATATAGTTTGGATTCATGAAATGGAAACCAAACAATATGGGATAAAAACTTTAATTGTAAACTAGTTATAATCCAATTGCAATTTAAATAGTTGTAATCTAGTTGTATAAGCTAGTATAAGCTCAGTTAGGCCTAGACTTAGACTAATAATCTAGCTAGCCTAGGTCTAATTATTTACCTTGATTACTTGTAGTAATTATTTATAAATTATTTTTAAATGTATAGTTGTATAATTAAACAATTAAACATATTATAATCATTTATTAAGTAATACAGTAAACTCTCTCTAAACTAATACTATGTAAACTACTATTCTCTTTAAACTAATATGTGGGCACAGGCCCGTGGCGGGCTTCATACGTAATCTAATAATTCTCCATAAACTAATATTCAATATTTTTTCTAGTCCCATAGCATTTTATAAACTAATACATCATACATATGGCACCAAAAAAATGATGAAATCAGAGGAAACACCTTTGAAAGTACAGAGTTAAATGCACTGAAAGAAGTTATCACTATTCCTCTGTACCAACTGCTTTGTCCTAATCATACTCACACTGTCTTTCATCTTCTGTGAGGCGGCAATGAATGGAATACCCGAGTCGTCTTACTACATCCAGAACCTGTCCAGCATCTCAACCATTCTGTAGGCTTCGGCAACACTCAGTACAGGGAGCTCCTAGTTGTCATCTGCCTCATCATCATTGACTTCCACTTATAGGCCTGACAAATCCTGGGGTTGATCCTTGATGACGTCGTCCACATCGAGTGTGTAAGCAGTGACCTGCTCCTCTGGGTAGTTCAGCAAATTCTTGATGTCCATTGGGTTGTGATAGTGGAACTACCGGATTTGCAATTTGAAGTCTTCGATGACTTCTACATCTAGTGGGCACTCCTCATTGGCATCAACGACTCGCTCCTCTATTGAGTAGATCTTATAGTGGTGGAAGCAGTTGAAAATTGTTTCTGGCTTCACTTTGTATATCCAAGCTCGAATGGCCATTTGAATGGCACAAAGGATGTTGATCTTCTCAGGGTCGGCGACATTGTCCTCCAAGCGTTGTAGAAGAAGCCGGTTGAAACGACGATGGTAGTATGCCTTGAAGTTGTGGATGATCCCAGCATCGCATGGCTGGATCTTCAAGGTTACGTTTGGGGGTAAGTAGAAGACTTTGATATTTTTCAGCTGGATGTTGTTGGGAAGCTGATCAAAGGGAATGTGGTCATTGAAGTTATCCATGATGAGGAGGACCTTGCGCCCTGAAACATGGAGGTCAAACCCCCTGAGCCACTCCAGAAAAATTTCCCGCGTCATCCAAGCGCTGGAGTTGTTCCTGTACTGGCACCCAAATGTGTTCTTGAAACAGTGTGGGTTCTTATACTTTCCAATGACCCTATGAAAAATTCTTGCACACCTTCACCATTAAGATATGCACTCACAAAAAAAACTAGTTGGAAGTGAAACTACTATGTAATTATAGTTATAACAAGTAAGGCGGTTCAAGGTAAGTAATGAAATTCACTGAGGATCTAATGCGTTGTGTCCAATTTGAAAATACAAAGACATTATGAAATAATCGTAACTCACCATGATGGAATATGACGGAGCCGTATGTTGATGTTCAATCCAATGTCACACTTGATGGTTGGAACCTTTCCGTTCCATTTGTCATAACATTTACATATAACCTCATAATCTAACATGCATTCAATTTTTGGAAAGCTAATACAAAAAGAGCCATGTTACAAAATCTCATAAGTTTTTTTTTTTAATTTTAATTTTTAGATCAAGAATTAAGCTTTGAACTCGAACCCACTTTGCTTAGATTGAAGGAAAAAACAAACAATTCAACCCCCTCTACTTCCAACGATTGTAGTTCCCTTACAACAACTCCGATGATGCTGAATTTTGAGGAAAACCTTTTAAACCTTTCAAACTAAGATTAATTTAAATTTCACACAAATCCAATGGTGGATTTGGGAGAAACAATTAATTGAAATAAAAATCCAGAGGCCTTGTCATGGAAATCCTTCCATGAACTCCACTACAACACCCTTTACTTCCAACCAGTGTAGCTCCCTGATAGCAAACCCGATGATGCTGAAAATTGGGGAGAACCTTCTACACCTTCCAAACTAAAACTAATTTCATTTTAACACAAATCTAATGGTGGATTTGGGAGGAACAACTAATTGAACCAAAAATCCAGAGGCTTTGCTACAAGTACTTGTTACACACAACTTCTTTCCATGATTCTTGCACACACCTTTTCCATGAACACCTCTCCACACATAAGAACTAAAAATTCTTCCTCACACCTCCTCCTCTTTTTTTCTTTCTTTCCTGCATACACACAATATGACGCACTCCTAACCACTCGAAGGACTCAAATGTGAGTCCAAGTGAGAGACAGCGGAAGTGGGAGTGGTCGGGAGGCGCTCCCTAGCTCACAACACTTGGAGGGGTAGAGGGGCGTGTTG
>Ga0116227_10003274_pt1 | contig 36232 bp, 26 predicted proteins | sample S1TSphgellanicum_FD_89693 | JGI IMG/M metagenome (GOLD analysis project Ga0116227, IMG submission 89693) | Host-associated microbial communities from peat moss isolated from Minnesota, USA - S1T2_Fb - Sphagnum magellanicum MG | ecosystem: Host-associated > Plants > Peat moss > Unclassified...
CCATGCCAGATTTTGCTGGACTCCACAGAGGGGTCTAACCCCAAGGTAAGTGGGTAACTTAAGCACCTAGGTGGCATCCTAGGTGGCACACACCTGTGCATTAGGCACGGGGTTCACACTCGTCTCTAGTATGAGAAAAGAGAGATACGTGGTGGGTACCAGTAGTGGGTACCAAAAGTAGGCACCAGTCAAGAATTACGGAAAGGGAGGTGGGGCGCGATGGGCGATGGGCGCGGCCGTCTCGTGTCGTGTCTCGTCCCCTCTTTTTCTTCTTCTTCTATTTGGCCTTGTCAGCGGCTGCTGACGACTGACAACTGACGTCTCTCTGAGCTCATCCCAGGGTGGAATTGAACAACATGTGGGGGAGAATTTGGACGTGAGAACGAATTTTTTCTGGTGTTGCCGTCGTCCGTCGTGACAGTGTGCGAGGATCAATAAGTATTTACGACATTACATTTTTGCTGCAGTCGCGCACGGAAGACGTGAGAATTCATTCGTTCATGTGTTTTTTGAACATTTATTATTGTTGTAGCCAAAAAGAAAGACGCGAATTAATCTTGTGCATAATTTTCGACGTTTGTTGCAGCGATTGTTTCAGCAAGTAATAAGACGAAGAAGAAGAAGAAGAAGAAGAAGCAGCGCGAAGCCAAGAACATAAGGGAGATTCACCAAGGGAAAGTGATCATGGAGCAAGGAAGTGGCGGTGGTGGAGTTACTGCGGCATGGCGTACTTCTGTGCTAGCCAAGCATTTTCAGGTGCATGTAGGAGCAGCTTCTTATGCGACATCTTCTTCCGCCGTGTTACAGCGATTAGCTTGCATTTCTTACGAGCCTCCCGAGTGTAATTCCGGTTAGTACTTCTCGTTCCCCTGTTATATCTTCTCCTCTTTCTCACCTGAATTAGCAGCAAGAGGTCTTGAATTTTATTTTTTAGTGCATCCAGATTCAAAAGAGACAGTAGTAATTCACAGCAACAATGTACATAGCAGCTATGTCACAGATTCGGTTTTTAAATTGTGGTGTGATTTCTAAATGAAGCATCAGAGAGATCATAGTAATTTCTCAGTCACTGAAGAAAACAATTAGGTCATTTATGCTGACAATAATGGGGATCATGGCTGTTTGATGAAGCATAGAGTGATGATGGACCTTCATCTCATGAGCATTTGATGCTAATGCTACCTGTTTGATACTGTATACAATTCCACATGCACAGATCAGCTTCTCATCAGAATAGTGTACAATATGATGGCATGGATGCACACAGTAGATCTGACGATTGAACTCCTAGAAAGAAGTGCACCAATTGGGTTGAAAAATGCAATATATTTTTCCAAGCATGCTCTTGAATCTGCTTACATATCCATGAACATGTTGCTGCTGAGGAACTGGTTGCAGAGAAGCCTGGTTTTGACATGAAGCAAATGAGATCTCTGTTAGATGACCACAACATCCCTGACAGAGACTTCATCTGGGATTTAATGGCCAGTTCTGAGCTTTTTCAGTCGAACAGAGTTGGTGAAAAGGTTTTCTTAAGTCCTGATTATAACCTGCCAATGGAGGATCAGAGAGAGAGTACCTTGGCTCGAGTTCTCTTCCTCCTTGAGAAAGGAGTGTTCAAAGGCTGGCTAACCAAGCAATCACATGAGCTTGAGCTCCAAAAAAGTGCAATTTTAGAAGCAGTGGAGACCTTTGATCATGCTTTAGCTGTCAAGCTTGGAATTCATTTTCGTCTCTGGTACAAAATATGTCCTTGTATGTCCAATTCATTTCCTCATTTTGTGCCAGCACTTCTATAATAAGCTTGTCCAGATTGTTGTGTACAATTCTGTCTCAGTTTTGAAATGCTCTTCACAGGGGAGGTGCCATTCAGTTCTGTGGGACAAAGCAACATCATGACAAGTGGTTGGAAATAACTGAAAACTTTCTGGTCCAGGGATGCTTTGCTATGACTGAGCTTGGCCATGGCAGCAATGTACGATCTATTCTTTTGAAAACACCACATCAGCTAGAAAACATCAGATTCTTTTAGCAATTACAGAACCAGAAGTTATGCTGCACAGAGCCTAGAGGGAAGTTTATATCTAGGTTGCAGCTTTGTTGATGGTTTTCTATGCCAGGTTCGTGGAATTGAGACAGTGACAACATATGATCCAAACACCCAAGAATTCATCATCAACACTCCTTGCGAATCTGCTCAGAAATACTGGATTGGAGGAGCTGCAAAGGTATAATATGATTGCTCTATCTTCCTTAATGGAAACAAAGTATGGAGACCCAAACTGCTCTGTTGGAAACTGTCAAGATGCATAAGAGCTGTCTCAGTACACTCAATAAGATTCAATTGATAGCAGTTTTTTTTGTTTGTGTGCAGTATGCTACCCATTCTATTGTCTTCTCTCAGCTGCTAATAGATGAGAGAAATGAGGGTATACATGCCTTCATTTGTCAGTTACGTGATGACAAAGGCAACGTATGTCCTGGTCTAAGGATTGCTGACTGTGGCCACAAGATCGGGCTGAATGGTATTGATAATGGTCGCATCTGGTAGGCCATCTTTTGAAGTTAATTATGCTTTTTGAACTTCAGCAGTTGATGTGAAAATGCATTTCATGAACCTTCTGAGGAGTTGTAAAGCTAAACCAAGTTACTGAGTAGAAAATGTTGTGACAGGTTTGACAAAGTGCACATTCCTCGTGAGAATCTACTCAATTCAGTTGCAGATGTCACACCTGATGGACATTACCAAAGCATGATCAAAGATCCAGATCAGGTGATGTTTGTTCTTAGACCTGGGTGGAAGGAATCTTGAGTACTTTTCTATCTCTTTACTGTTCTCTTTTCTTTGAGTTGTCTGGATTGCCAACAAATTTTTGGGTACAATCTTTTGCAGAGGTTTGCTGCCTTCATGGCACCATTGACAACAGGTCGTGTGAGTATTGCTGTGAGTGCTGTAAATCAAGCCAAGGTATTGTCAATGAATGCTACATCTTTTAAGAGTTGAATTGCAGACACCAAACTATTTCTAAAATGAACTTCAGTCTCTTCCAAATCAAGGTGAGACTTGGTACCAAAACTTGGAGAAATGCTTATTAAAGTAAGAGCTAAATAGTGATGACATAGTTATATATGGTGGGCAATATTTGCACAGATAGCATTGGCAACAGCAATTCGGTATGGCCTCACACGGCATGCTTTTGCACTCTCTCCGGGACAGCCTGAAATGATTCTACTTGACTACCCCAGTCACCAGCATCGCCTGCTCCCTCTGTTGGCAAAAACGTAAGTTTGATATCCAGAGCTTTTCTTTACTAAACCCCTGTACGTGGTACATGGGACTTCTACACATAAATGGTATTTAAGTATTCAATAGTCAAGGATTGAGCCAATAGTCAAGTGATGTGTAAACCTCATGGCCACATTGCACTGTGTGTTTAATTCATCTTTGGTTAATTGCTAGATGTTCCCATGATAGTCAACCTAACTATGGTGCACTTCAATGGGCAAATCCATCTATGTTAAGGTCTGGGGTGGCAGATTTTGTCATTTTCTTGACCACATTATATGACATAATCTTCTGATGACAATCATACACTCACAGTAATGACCAAAATGTGTCTGTTATCATGAATTTTTTTTAAATCATTGGATCTGCCACCCCGGACCTCAATGTCATGGAATGGGCTTGCCCTTGCCCATTATGTAGGGTGCATTGCCTGGCTTGTCCTAACTGACTCGCCTGGTACCTTACCCAACACAATGGACAGGGGCTTGACCATTCCATAGTACAAATCAATCCACAGCTTTGAAATGGAGACATTTATCCCCATGAGTGAATATAGTCTCAATGAGAGTCATTGCCAGACAGGGTCATTTGTTGGCCTTGCCTACCTTGGGCAAGGGTATTGTTTTAGATTCATTATAGAGTATAGTAGCTTAAGGGATTTTGGCCCGTAGTTAATAGGTCTATTTTTATATGAGGATTTTTGAAAGATGATATTTTGGCTTGTGTTGAAACTTGAGATTAGTTATAGAGCTATAATATCTTGAAGGATTTTGACTTTTTTTAGAGGATTTTTTGAAGATTATATTTTTGCATGGTGAAATATTTGAGTTTTCATAATTCTTCTTTTGTCTTAAGATACATTTTTAATGTAAATGGCAAGGCCACAGTGTGACACACCCCTTGTTCTAGTTCTTCAGTACTGCTTCCTCATGCAGTCCTCATGCAGTCTTGTATGCTGATGGATTTGTATTGGATCTGTACAGCTATGCAATGAACTTTGCAGCATTGGACTTGAAGAAATGGTACTCAGCTCAAACACCAGCAGACACAAAGACTATTCATGTCGTGTCAAGTGGCTTGAAGTCTATGTTGACCTGGCACAGCCTTCACACCCTTCAGGTTGCTGATTAGCCATGTGTTCTTGCAAGGATTGTAATGCATGTTTCTTTCTAATTCTTCTCACAAACTAGGTTCCACAGTTCTGTTACAGCACCTGTGGTAGTGCTTCATTTTCATCTTGATAGATGGTGAATTTTTTATGCTCTCCAACTGAAAGCAAATTGTCTTTTGTTGTGTTTATTATTGGTGAAAATCATGTGTGAATCAGTTTAGAAGCCTTTTCTCATTTGTGAATGCAGTAGGGTTGCAGGAATGTCGGGAGGCATGTGGTGGTCAGGGTCTAAAGAGTGACAACCGAATAGGCCAGGCTAAGGCTGAGTATGATGTTCAGTTGACTTTTGAGGGCGACAACAATGTGCTAATGCAACAGGTTGACATCTGTTGTTGTTCTTCAATTGCATTCAAGAAGAGTGTGTAGTTTGATTCCTTAAACATTGCTCACTGTATAGGCTTACTAGCTCAAAGACTCATGAACTGCTTACTTGGTGGATCTAGGTGAGCAAAGAATTACTCAATTATTATTCTCGCACTCGAAGGATGGGTAAACCTTTGAAGGATTTGGGGTTGGAGCATATGAATGGATCTTGTCCCATCATCCCATCAGTGCTTGACAGGAACATGGTCCATGATAAAAATATTCAGGTACCATATGGGCACAGCACTACCATATATCAGAGCTGTGTTTTCTTTCCCCTTCAACCCCTTATTATTTGTATGTCAGAGCATTTTGTGTTTCAAAGACTGATCATACGGAGAAAATTTGCAAAGGTGCAAAATTTGATGAAGGTCTTGTTCCATAGTATCACCAATTTAGAGTCATATTTACTTAAAATGTTCTCACTTCATGCAACAGCTAAAGAACTTTCACCAATTTAAGACTAGTGCTCTTGATATCTTTCCATGATCCTCAATTGTCTATTTGTTCCTAAATGCATCTTTATGGCAATAGTTGGGCCTCTTCCAAGCTAGAGAGAGAGTTTTGTTGGAGCTCTTGAGCATGAAGGTTCAAAGGATTTCATTGGATGGAGTGTCAATCACAGAGGCACTCATGGCGGTATGCTCATTTTCTAGTAGTTATTCACCATTACTCAAAATTATTGTTTTGGAATTCCTGTCATTTGTTGCACTGGGGGAAGCTCATTTCTGTTCTTTGGGCTATGGGCATCAGTGTTTTATAGAGCAAATTAGATGACTTCTCTGTTGACTGGAGTTGTTCCATGTTGAATATTGTGTACCAGAGTTATCAATTAGCACAGGACTTGGGTAAAGCATTTTCAGAGCGTATAGTGCTAGACAGCTTTTTGAAAGTTGAAGACCTACAACCAGCAGGTTCCTTGAAGGTAAGTTGGAATTTTTGTCCCTCATGAGAGTAGAACAAGGGAAGATTACAGAGCTGGTGGTATACAAGGAATGCCAACAAAATGAGTGTAGAAATGTTGAATTTTCTTCAGAGGAGAAATGGATGAAGAAATACAAGAACTGGATACTGAAAATAAGAACACTGCTGTGTGCTGAGTCCTGTCTGCGTACTGTTATCTGAAGTGAGACATATTGAATAGATTTGAAATCAATCACAAAAATCTGTGAAAAGATTGTACAAGGATGTAGAGGAACGATCTGCAAAGATTGTAGCAAGTTCACTTGCAGAATAACAAAAAACAGAAAGAGAGATAATACTACAAAATTTGGAACAAGAGATCTTTCCTGACTGATGCAGTTCCATGGATCAATAATATCTGAGGAAGGATGGACTCTGCAGTATGACCATCATCAGCCTAGTGCTTGGGAACAGAGGATGTTGGTAGTAGAGTCACTTTCTTAAATTCCAGGACAGCTATATCCTGGTTGTGGTGTTTAGAAATCTAGATACAATAGTTGTATCTAATGTTGTCAGTAGAGAATGCCAATATTGGGTCACATGAAGGGGAGACTAGTTAATGCCTGAAGGCAGCTGAGCATTATAAGTACCTTCTCTGGTTTGTGATTTTGCTAAGGTTTGCACTTTTTGTTCATGTCTACAGGATGTGCTTGGTCTTTTGAGAAAACTGTATGTACTATCAACAGCTGAGGAGAGTCCTGTCTTCTTGAGGTTTGTGATGCTGTTTATGAACTGTGATATAACTAGACATTCACTTGTGCTTTTACTTTAAACATTCTCTCTTTGCTTGAGGGAAATTGTCAATTTGCCTGAAGGCTACAAGACGTGCACTCTTTACAGGAATATAACATTCTCTTCTTCTCTACTTTTCTGTGGTGCTTACACAGGAACACATTGAATTGTGCAGGTGTGGGCTTTTGTCACCAACACAGTCTCAGCTGGTTTCTGAAGAAGTGACAGCCTTATGTGCTGAGATCCGACCTCAGGCATTAAACCTGGTTAATTCTTTTGGAATTCCACAAGCACTTCTTGGCCCGATTGCATTTGATTGGGTTGAATACAACTCATGGGCAAATGTTCAACACAAAGAGTCCTCTAATTCTACACCCGCCCAAGTGCATACTCATCCTCACAAGCTTAAACTGCCGACGCCCGTTCAGGCACAGGTGAGTTGTGAAGTGATTCCACATCCGTAAAATCAAATCAAGTAGCTTACTAGTTTAGCAACTCTTCTGTCAATTTGAGTGATCTACTGCTCTCCTGGATTTCCCAAAGTTGGTGCCAAAGCGACACTCATGCTCCAACAAATGCCAGGACACAGGGAGGTGGAAACCAGTGTCCGGTGGTTCTTTACATATTCAGAAAACATTCGCATCTGGTTCTTTGATTACTTGTGAATGAAAGTACCATGATGATTCTAAAATTTCATTTTTGTTATTTAGTCTGGTAATTGTCAGACTGCTGCTTTTGTGGTGACCTTGGGGCAGCATTTTTTATTGTGGAAAATTTCACCATTTTGCATTTTAAAAATGACCCAGCAACACCAACAAAAGATAATTTTTCTTAAAAATGACCTAAATTCGCCAGATTTTCATTTAAAAAAAATATAAGATTGCCAGATTTCTACCGTAGGCTCTAGCAGGTAGCCACAGTAAAGAAGGAATTTTGAAAACAAATTCCTGTGAGATCTCCTCTATAGCCAACTGTGGCTAAATCTTGTTCTTAATGATCATCACTCTGGCAATATTGAAAAATTGGCAAAAAAAAAAAACCTCATTGCATTGGGGTCCATGTAACAATAATTTTATTTTTTTATTGTATAAATCTTTGGCTACAAAATGGAAAAATGTAATCACATTGAGGCTATCAATGTGCTCTCCACTAATAGCAGATTTGGTTATGGTATTTGGGTTTAGGGTAGGAGGTTTGGCTATGGTATTTAGGGAGTGGCAACATATTCAACCATGGTGTTTGGGAGTGCTAGCAAATTTGTTAGCTAAATGCAAGACTATGTCTAACGATTTGTGATAAGCATGAATGCAAAGAAAACTTTCTAATTGCACTTCAAGTTCTTGAATACAAAGTTTAAACACACATTATGCAAAGAAGATTTTCTAGTTACACTTCACGTTCTTGAATCCAAAGTTTAAACACACATAGTAATTTACATCTCTTATAGGGGAATAGAACCTTGACCTCGAAAGGTCTTGCCCATGTAGTATAGGAGTCTTGCACTTACATAACCTTTTAACATAAGCCTTATGTACAAACATGGGTGGTTGCAAGTTAGAATGGTTCATCTTTTATGAATACACCACTCTCTAAAAGTTCATATGGTAGTTTTAAAATGGTAGTTTACTATGATATCATTGGTTAAAAGGAGAATTACATGATAGTTAAGGAATTTAAAAAATTAATATGAAAATAAACCATTTTAGACAACTTTTTAACATACATGTTAAGAGAAAAAAAATTGAAATTCATCAAAAAAAAAAAAGTGATATGAACTTATGAAAATATGGCTCATTTAAAATCATCCAAAAGTTCATATTTTTTTTTTAAAAAGTTTTTTTGGTAAACTTTGTCCATCTATATTCTTATTGCTTTAATATATCATATATTGAGTCCCAATAAGATATCCCAAATAAAAACCATACATAAAAATGCATGTTTAAAAAGGAAAAAACAGAAAGTTAATCCATATTTTTCAACTTCAAAAGTTCATTATTATATATTTGGTGCATGTATGTTATTATTTTTTAATATATGTCTTCTTATTCATGTTGAAAATCTAAATTTAATCACAAATTTGGCATATTGTTGATTTTATGGCATGTTAATAATAAGTAAATGCATGACACTGTGCAAAAAATTGCATTCTAATGCAAAAAGTGAATGACCCTACCTTGCAACTACCCATGTTTTCAAGCTTCTAATTAACTCTCTCTCTTCATCTCTCATACTACATAACTTCTCCCTTTTTTTTCTTGCATACATCATCGGGACAAAGAATGGTTATGGATTTTTGTCCAAGGGTTATATGTTTTTACGTCCATCTACAAAAAGGTTATGAAGCTTTTCTTTCATCCACTCACATGAGGGTTATGGGATTACTTTCAAACCTCTAAACAACTCATGTTATGTTTGACAACCATTTTGGCAACACTTGTTATTGGAAAAAACTTTGCCGTTCCTATATTTCAATTAATTCTAGTAACAAGCATCTTCTTGCCGGTTACCTAGTTCATAAACACCTCACAAACAAATCCCAACTTTGAAACATCCAACCCAATAGCCACACAACTTGGACATTGGACTACCATTCATAACCCAATCTTGCAATCTTGACCTACATCCAAACAATGTATAGAAAAATCATATATGCTCATTTGCATTTCTGAAAATAAACAAATGCCTTGAAAGAAGAATTTTCTCTCACAAAGAAACAAGTGGCAACTTCAAGAAAAATGTGTGATCCTAGACATATCTAACAATTTACCTAGTATCTAGTTCAAACCTCCTTCCATGTTGCAATGGTTTAATCATGGGGAAAATTAATGATTTTGGGTAAATGTGCAAACACACAAGTCAAGATGTGGGATCAACTAATTACATAGCTTACTTATCATGAAAGTTAAGTTGCTAAACAATTTTTCATCCTCCACCAAACTTAACACCTATATCATAGCTATTTCAAAAACCTTCATGCACTCATTTAGTTTTTGCATTAAAAGACTAAACAACCACACTTGAATGATTGGTTTCATATCTATTGGTTCCCACATCATTGCTTCAACATTATGACTCATGGCAGATTTGAAGAAGCTTGCATTTAAAGTTACCTTGAGTTCAAAATGGGAAGGACTATAACACCCCATTGGGTCTTCTTGTCAACACAAAATGCACTCTTAATCTTAGCTAGATGTGGGAGAAAGTTTTTGGGCAACAACCTTTTCACATGTACCCAATATTACAAGTACATGACCATGCAAAAAGTTGCCATGATTTTTACATAAGGAAACCTAAATTTAACACATAAGTTTGACGCAACCTATGAACATGAATCTTGCACCATTTCAAGCACAACTTTCTAATTAGTCATATTCACATGAACATAAGCATTATCAAGACCTCCATACTAATGGAGAGCATGGGTTTTGCCACCAATGGTGAACATAATATATATGGCAACAAATTAAATTGAATGTCTAATTCTAAAACTTAGGTGAAAAGTTGTTGTATTCATTATAGTGTTCATAAAGGACAATGAATTCATTGAAAGAAAAATCATTATATGTATAGAAAATATCAATATAAATTAAAGCTAGTATAGTTTAGCTTTTATTAACTTCATAACATCAAGAAATTCGAAAATAAATACATCTCACTTTTGAATGAAATTAATCAAATTGTGCACCACTTCCAACATTGGAAGGATGCATGGCAAACCTAAAATCAACTCCAAGTCAAATGGAATATATCCAAATTTTCTTGAGTAGGCTTGCTTTTGGGTGCATTTACACACTTCTTCACAATATGAGATTTGCATTCCCCTAACACTTATTTCATAGGGCTAAATGTTGATATCCAATAGGTCTTAATATTGGGCTACAATTTCAAGCCTTTGATCTCCAAAGTTTTGGCAAGGTTAGTAAAATCCAAGACCTTATTTGGATTGTGTGAAAAAATGCATGTATAGATATTACAACATGTTTTCAATCTACACAACCTAGTTCAATTTGCTCAAAGCCATAACTACCAAGTTGGCCCAATGTGCCACACAATCCACACCAATGAAATAAGAAGCAATCTATTCCATTGTTTGTGTGATCATCCCAATGTGAATGGTTTGAAACATTGAATCACCATTAAATCCAAGGCAAATACATTTGGAGGCCATGCCTTTATTCATCATAAGGCCCCCATACTTGCCCATAATAGCCAAAATGACACTAGTAATGTTGTTTAAGGTTTCACCCACCTCAACTCTTTCAAGTGTTAGCAAATTTGAAATGTGCTTCTAATTTTTCATCATGTACATGTGAACACTAACATATTGTTAATTATGCTATGATAGTCACCTCATTTGCATTAATAACAAAGTAGTTAGCCTTAGCAAAAATAAACATGACCAGGTCTTGGAGAGAACCATTATTGTCTAATCAATGTTTCAATGGGTTATTCTTAACCTTTAGCAACAAAAACAACTTTTTCAATAACTTGTACTCCAGATTGGCCTTCCATGTGCAAGACAATGGCAAATTGGTCCAAATTTTCTTCACCCTTAAATGAACCCAAACCAACATACTAAGGTCATGACAAACTCCAAATTTTGCCCTCAAAATGTCTTTCCATTTTTGTAAAGCCTAGCATCTTTATAGTAATACTCTCCAACCACCACTTTCACATTATCTATTTTTGCCTTTTGGCAACTTGTAGGTTTTTGAAGTGTGTGAAGCTTGAGAATTGACAATTTTTCTTTCATTTCCATCCGATGAATCAAACTTGAGTCACTAAGCCATATTCCTTATGATTGAATTTGCTCATGTGTTTTGAAATAAGTGAGATTTTTCATAATATGTTTTGGGTTTCTTGTCAAAAGGCTCCTTTCCATCTTTCCTACTCTTAAAATTGTTGCTTAAATGAGGACTTGGAATGCTACTAGAAGTTCTTATAGTACTAATAAAAACAATAAACAACCCTAAAATCAAATTCAGTTCACCAGTCAAAAACTTGAACCTAAAATTCTTAAGCACCTAAAATGGAACCATTGTTTTGCTAGACCTTATAACACACACACACCAAAAGGAGGTCCCTTCCATTTTATTTCAAATGGTGTGCGAAAAACATATAAAATGTAACTTATTTAAAATAATATAATTTATAATTTATTTAAATGTGTAAATAGGGTGCCTATAATTCATTATGAAAATATACCTAATATTTAAAATATTCAATTATCTCACAACATTACAAAAAAAACTTTTGATCTTAAGTGTTTGTTAAAATACACAAGGAACAACCTCCGTATGGCACACGTGCAAGGAAAATGCAGTGAAAAGGACAGTAGTCAAAGAAGTATTATTAATCGATTAGACCACACGTGCAAGTTTCCCTACATGTAGCTCGTCCATGGTAATTTCTTCAATTTTTGCAAATTTTTGCTTTATAAATGTTACTAATCCTTCTTATGTGGGGAAACAAAAAGGATGTTTACGTTTTGGTAGGTGGTTGATTGCATAAACACAAGCAATATGGATGCAAGATAAAAGAAACAAGAATGTAAGAAGAAATAAAATGGACAAAAGAAAGAGAAGAGCTTGATGCAAATGCACCTTTTATTTTGATTTAAGCTTGTATAGTCTAGCTCCTTTTGTGTAGCCCAAGTTTGAAACAAACACAATGTCAAGTTGAAAGCAAATTGGAAACATTTTTGGCTATTGTGTTTTCAACACTACAATTTGATACATTCAATTTGCAACAACATCACCAGCAAGATCAAAAGAGAAGAGATTATGCACACAAAACATGAATCAAACAAAATATATGCAATAAACCCTTACTATAGAAAAGCTCTAGGCTTTCAAGTATTAGGGAGGGAGGGGGGAAAATGGGAAAGAACATATTGATGGCAAACAACCCCATCCAACAATGGAAGGTTGATGATCTTGTTTCCATTCAATGACAAAAACATGATGGACTATCTATTCAATGACAGATGAATCATGGCAAATTGGGCTCCATTCAATAATAGATGGTCAATGGATGGAGCTCTATTCAATTGGCTCATCCAACGATGGAGGTATCATGATGGAGGTAATCAATGTTTTTTGTGTGTGTTAATGACAATGACACAAAGTCATTCACCATCTACATGTGATAAAAGATAACCATGAGAGATAATAAAGTGACAACATGTGGCAAGGGAGGGGGTTTTAAGGCTATTTTAAAAAGTAAATGTAAAAAATAAACAAAGGCCATTTCACAACGTTCTTTGAAGAGTCACTTTTTGGCAACAACTCATTAAAAAAAAAAACAAAACCATTACTAACCTCCCTAAAATCCAAAATGCATTAAAAAGAAATAAGATGAAGGTGGGTTGGTTGTGGCCTTTCACCTCACCATAATTTGAAAAATCTTGTAGTTAAATTTAAGAATTGTCATTTAACTTTTGCTTACAATTTTCAATCACAATTAATTTTTAAAGTTTTTAACATCTACTTGTTTTTAAAAAATTGAATTCTAATACTTGCCCAACACTAGTGGAAACATTCTCCCACATGCAACATCTTGCAAATTACATCTCTCATCAATATTAAGTTCTACAAATTGGAACCTTTGTTTTCGAAACAAACCCATTGAAGATCATTATCAAATGTAAAAAATCAATAGAGTTTTTCTTTCATAAACATATGGTTGCAATTCATTTGAGAGAAGAGGAAGAACCACATGTGAGAAATCTTTACATGTAAATGACATGCCCTTCTAGGCAAACCTTCAAGTGAAAGGATTTGTCTAGTTGGGGCCCAAGTTTAGACCAATGTGGGACAGCCTTCATAGTGGATTGGGTTGTGAGTCTAAGTGTTGGGCTAAGTTCAACTCCCAGTTTGATAACATTCATGAGTCGCATAGGTGTCAACAAGTGAGGGTTTGAGGAAAAGGGTTGAGGAGATGTCTTCGGCATGTTAAGTCCTTGAACTAGACATGAAGTCTGCAACTAGGTCATGAAACAAGAAATGATAATCTTGGGCGATAAGGCCTTGAACCAATTGGGAAGTATGCAATGGGTTTAGTATTATCCATCTAGAGGTTGGGGCTTGCCCAAGGTTATGAGATGAAGTAAATGTTGAAACTGATAAAGTGTGTGATTTGCCATGTGCAAGTAGTTTAGGTGTTTAGTGAGGAATGTGGTTAAAGGCATGGGTGCAAAGGTGCCAAGGCAAATCCAAGTGCAAGAGTAAGGCACCCTCCAAATATACCAAACAAATTCTATTGGTTCTTTACATTATTCTTAAAGTCACCCTATCTTTGGCCCTAGTTTGACTCTATAATCCCTATTTCATCCCCAATTTTAATGTGATCCTAAAATGAGAAAAACTGGGTACTGTTTTGATGAAACTGGGTATAAGTTCACAAGATTTGCAAGATTTTATTATGACAATACTTGATTTAGTGAAAAATATGAGCAGCAGCAAAGGAAAGGCAAATGCAAAACTTGTGGTGAAACTCCGGTGCAGAGCAATTTACTATTTAGGTGAGAAAACCAGTTTGGTCCTTTGTATTAATATTCCTTGCTTAATGTTTTCATCCTGACAATTGATTTCGTCCCCAGTTTTGGCAAAGCTAGGGGCCAGCACCCCAATTTGGGGTAGTTTACAAGATAACTCTAAGAATCTCTCACAACAGGTTATGGTATTCACCCTTTCCAAGGTCAAAGGGGTTCACCGAATTTCAGCCTGAGTCTTTATTTAAGTACATTCGAGGACAAGGAGGCCTTGACCACGGATTCGCGTTGCTTGTGTCATCATTGAGAAGTGGGGATGAACGTGAGAAGGCAAGGCCAGGCCAGGAGTTCAGGGGATGGGCTGAAAGAACAGCACAAACATGCACGTGAACACGGGACTAAAATTAGCTGAACAAACAAAAAAGGAATAATTTATCAGCATGTGCTTAGCTCATTTGGCTCGAATGTACATGAAGAAAGACCGAAGACAAGGAATGATCTAAATTTGGCTCCCCTTGTTATAGGCCACTTAGACTCCCCAGATACAGATAAAAACACTTCTTAGGATCTCTTCTCTCATTCTCTTTATACATTTATATATATACTACATTCCTTGGAATATGCATTGCAAAACAAACAACAAACATGCTACTATTACAGGGTTAATCACACAAACAAGGTGGTTACTTGTGTAGGATGATGATGCACACCCAATATCATTGGGTTGTTGTTTCGCAACACCCAGTTTCATAAACTATTTGTGTTAGCCCGTGGATCTGTCACCTCAATGCAAGGAAGTCAGTCCTCACCAGATACTGCATCTTCCCCTCTACAAAAGATCTGGTGTCTTAGGGAGAAATTCTCTGGAAGACCCTAATTCTGCATCTTCTTACAGTGCCCTCCACATACACTTTAAAAAAATAAAATCTACCCAGTTCTTTCTGAAGAGCATTACCTCATGTGCATATTTTGCAGGTCCAAAGTCCAAACTCAGTCTTCCTCCGGGTACTAAAGCCTGAACTTCATCCAAGTTATGATCTATAAACCATTTCATTGCTACTGCTGGAGCAACAACAACTTTAACAATAACAACAATTGTCGCGCTATTTTCAATTATTCAAACATAGATCAAAACAACATCCAGGAGTTCATACGAATATTAAGCAGCCCTTTAAAAGTGATGATTAAATTGTTTATTCCGAGATGATGAACTCACATTCTGCTTGAATGAGAACTAGTTATATATATATATATATATATATATATAACGGTTTGGGACCAATATTATTGACCAGTTAGGAAGACCTGGTTGGGTTTTCTGATTACTCTACAAAGGGTACCAAGAGACAACAGCTACTAGACAAATTGTAGCATTGCTACCCAAAACTGGTACCCTTTCAGTTTACTATCTAACTGGGTGATTGGTTGATTCAAAGAAGTGTGTTTTGGACAAGATTCATTGGAAGGGTCTCCCTTCCTGGAGTGTGAGCAACTCTCTCTGAGTTTGATACTTGAACATCCCCACTCTCCCACCCTCAAGCCCTTTCTTCCCAGTTGTTACTAGGAAGGTAGTGACACATCAACTGAGTTAACCACCATGGTTAGTTAGGGAACTGAAACCCAACAGATAATTGTTTCTTCACCACCTATCATCCATCCATCCTTGGTGCACTGGTGGGTGCTGGTTCACTCTGGCCATCCTAGGGTGTTTTACTACATTCAACATACACTGTTTATTATTCCCCCATTCCTACCGGTGATTTTTCTTCAATTTTTTCTATGTAGTTGAAGTGGTGATCATCCATAAGACAATTTAGCCAGATTTGACAATTAAAAACTATGAAAGTAAAATTTCTTCTCAACCTTCTATATTTTGGGCTACATACTCAAACTTAGGATAGAACATGGCCATTTTTAAAAAATAGAAATTTCCTTAGATTTGGTGACTTAAAAACCCAAAAAAATTTAAATATTTGTGATTTTGAAAAAAAATCACCATTTAGCAAAATTTTGTCCAAAAAATTGATGTTAATCCCCACCCATAAACATGAATAAATATACAACATAAAGTGGAATAATGTTTAAATTATGTCACCACATGGGTCAACAGTCACTCCCTTTTACTAGCCCTCTTGAACAAGAGGGAATTGTAGCTTGGCCATATTTATAGTCTCAAAGTGAGTTTCACACTATTTGACTATTATACTTCATCCAAAATCTAATGTGGGTGGACATGTTTTAAGACTTTTCCTATTTCAAATTCCTAACCTCAAATTATAATTTGAATTATATTTCAACTCTTAGATAATGGATACAACATAAAGAACAAGAGACATTTTTTCTTCGTATTTTTAGGTCAATTTTGGGGTGTAATTTTGCACAATACCTTGCAACATGTGTGAGATACTTTTTTTGTTTTTTTTCTTTAAGCAATTTCTTTACTTTACAAATATTTCTTACAAAACATTTCAAAACAAAACAAAATAAACACATCAAACTAACCATTGAATGCCATACATAAAGTAAATTCAAATTCATGGATCAACCCAAAACTCATAATAGAGTCTTATCTCCAAAAAATAGAGTTAAACTATGTGGTCATTCCTTGTGGATTATTATTGCATCAAAAGTTGAAATTTGATGACTCGAGTTTTGCAAAGTATCAGCTCTTAATCTAAATCTAAAAACTTTTTTATTTTGGAATCTTGCTTTCAAAAACTTCATTCCAAAACCCATCATTAATGTCAAGAACTAATTTCCTCACTCCATGAACATGGATCAATGATTCTCTTGAGGAAAAGTGGTAGCAACACCAACATCCAAAACTTGAGTAAAAGTGGCAACCACAAATTGTTCGCAAACATGAACAACCTCAAGATAAGGAAAAATAAGGACAACATCAATTTGTCCATAATCACATTCTTGCAAAACACAAAAACCACAAAATAACATAACAAAAAATAACTAGCAAAACTATAAACAACATATTACTTCATATGATAGAAATAAAATTACTATAACCTTCTCATATGAACTTTCCTCACATGAACATTGGATGTTTCATCATAATGAAACAAGCAACCATCTTTCAACTCACCATTTATTATGTGTTGGAGAACTCTAACTCACAAATGCTTGTCAATTTGGTTGCACCTAAACAAAAAATCAAAGACCAAATTTTCAATGTCAATCAAAAGCATAAACTATATGTGTGAGTGTGTGTGTGTGCAATAAAATGTAAATTAATGAATATAAACAATTGAAGCAAAGCACAAAGGCAAGGAAGGACTAATTTCTCATAACAAATTGGATTTCTATGGCCAATCATCTCCATGTCATATTCTTAAGGCACAAAAAACTTTTTCCATGCAAGTGATTCCAACACCTATGCTCATATCATTGAATAAAAGTTTGCCTTACAATTTAAACAAAATCATTATTAGCTTATCAAAAGTCATGTGCAAGTAATTTCAATCAACTAGTGCAATCATAAACCAATTAACATCCTCAAATGGTCTCCATTAGAGTTTTAAATGCAAAAACATTTGATATGGCCTAGGCTTACCTAAAGGCCAAATTAACAAAACTTGTCTTGCAACTCTTTGAAATTGTCAATAACATCAACAATAAGGAGGTTAATGTTTGTTAGTAGAACAATTAATGATATCAATGCACCATTTTTTTGAGACACCTTGACAAAATCTGAAAACCAAATGTTGAAACTAACTAACAATTGCAAAATACATAAACCTTCAAAATCAACATTTTTGAGTTCTTGACAACCCTTGATGAAGTAGTTTTGCATGCAAAAGTAACCAAATTGGAGGTTTAGGCACATGTTGGTGATGTCTATTAACAAATTTACTACCCAAACATTTTCAAATATTTTTTATTAACAAAACTTTTATCATAACCCCAGCTAGGAGTTTACAACCAAGGTTGGGGGCATGAGAAAGGATGTGGGCCAAGAGTGTGTGTCAAGATGCATGTAAACTTTCACAAGTAGGGGAGAATGCAAAGGAATTGAATCCAAGCACTCCCAAGTGGGAATCACTTTGGGAGTTGAAAGATCTTGAAATGTCCCAAATCCTTGGGGAAAAAGTACAAATAACAAGCCTTGTCCAAATTGGCATTTTTTCATATTGAAAGTGCACTCAAATTTCCCATTTGGAGATTTAAAGCTCAAATTAATCTTGAAAAAGTGGTTAAAACTCAAATTGTTAGTTTGTGGATTTTAATGGTTAAGAATCAAACTCCATATCATCACATTTAAAACTTGACATTAGTGAAAATGTTCAAGGGTGCAAAAGTAGCTTTCCAAATGTCAACAATTTGTTAACCCTATTGTTGCCCCTTTTTGCCAAGTAAACCTTCTAATGGTTTTTATCAAATCCTAGATGCTACATGACCAATAAGGAAATAAGAACAAACAACAAATTAGAAAAAAAAGAGTAACAAACATAGAAAATAGCTAGCATGAATACAAAATTGCACTTTTGTTCATTACCTTTTGAAGGCAAAACTATGGTGACTTTACATGGATGTCACATTGGTAGTTTTTCTTGTACCTTTTAAATACAAGAAAATTAAAAATAGAAATAAAATAAAATAATTTGAAATATCAAACAATGGACTCACTAATGTAAATCTAACACAATGTTTAATAATGAAAAAATCAAATCAAAATAATAGCTAGTCAACAAGCAATGAACTTTTGAATTTTCACAATAGCTTTTGTTGCACTTTCAAAACTCATGAATATGGACTTTTATCTTACAATGTATTAGTCTTATGTATTTGAAACCTTGGGATATATTGCATGATTGATGTTTAAAAACCTAAGGTGCATTGAATGAACAAATAATATCTTAATTTATTGTGTTATGGACTTTTCAAGGTCCCAAAAATTGTAATTATTTTAAAAAGTATAAGCGTCAAGAATGATTATTTTTTTAAATTATCTTTTGTGAAACTTTTTTAAATTTCTTATAGCATCATGACATGAAATTGGAAATGAAAAAAAAATGTTAATTTAGTTTCATGTAAATATTCATATTTTAAGCCAATTTCAATTACATTGCGATATGGACTGTGAAGTAAATGTTTCATTGTTGTAAATAAGACACCATGATGTGCTTTCACCCTCTAGTGTACAAATTGCCATCCTTTTCCACCACTTGAAGCATAAACATTGCCAACATGTCCACCAAGTCCTTCATAGAATGTGTATCTCTTGACATTTTTCTTTGTTTCAAAACCTTGGAACTTCATCCATTTATTGTTTAAGCATTTACAACCTACATATTAACATGTTATTTACCTTAAGGCATCCATTATTCACAGTTTACAAACCCTTTTCATCAATTTCAAATAATTAAATTTGAGTATATCTCATCAACAAGCATACAATTATCAACAAATAGAGCATGACAACCATAATCAATAACTTCATATTCAATTTCCACAACGGATGGATCATAAAAAAATCAACAAAAATACCAAATTCATTGAAACACTTAGTTGAATAAAAGGATTATAAAAACATGTGAAAAATGTAAGATTTGTTTCAATAGGTGATTGAGGAGATTAAACAAAAAAATTATGTGATTGCAAATACCAACCACAACCATCATTTAACCATGTTAAATTGGAATCAAAAGCACTATATTGGCTCTTAGAACAATTATGGGACAAGATTGTCAACATCATCACAATGTTTCTTTGAAGCAAGTTTGTCAACACATGACATTGTTACATAAACACACAAAATAGAAGAAACAATTAAGAATACCAACAAAATGGCAACAATTCTATGTATTATATGACAATTTCAAAATAAACATAAGATGAAATAAGAACATTACAAATTTCATAAACACAACAAAATTGTAACTATTGTGTAAGTTGCATTGATGTTTGCATAAAATAAGGTGGATAAAACAATATTTTCAAATTGGCTCAAGCATTTGTAAATTAGAAAACAACAAAACAAACTCACATAAAAATGTTAAGAACTAAACAAATTTCACCATAACAACATTAAAACAATGTAACAAAAGTACAACAAGATAGTAAGGTTATGGAGAGCAATATAATAACATTACAATGATGTTTACAACATCAAGGGAAGAAAAATTAGACATAATGAACCTTACAAATCAATGAAATTGTGGTGCTTGAAGAACAACAAAAGATGTTGATCTTGTATGCTAATGGAGCTATCAACATAAATGAAGTTGAAAGAACATGCATGGAGTTGCCCATACACTAGAAAGATACAACAAGTCAATTTCCCAAATCAACAAAGTTCCCAATAGAAAACAAGAACAAAAAAGGCTATTGATGCAAAACAAGAATGGAAAAACAATGCACATCACTTAAATGTGACAAAACCAAAATGCAAATGATGCAAGTTGCACCTAGCCACACACAAAAAAAAGCAAAAGAGTGCAATGAAGAAAACATCAAACCTCACACAATTAAAAAAATAAAAAAAATGTACATATGATGGAGCCAAAGATACAAAAAAAAAAGTGAATGAAAACAAAATGACAACAAAAAAATGCAAAAAAATAAATTGGAAGAAATTCAAAAAGAAATCTTTCAAGTTTTTCACACAAATGAAAGATTTAGGTTTGGACTAATGTTGGGTAGTTTTTTTTTTTTGATGAGAACCACCAATTTCAGGTCTTCCCAACACTTGAAAGAATCGACTCCATTCTTTCAAAAAAAGTCATTTAGATTTATGATAATCAATTAAGGTATCATTTTTTATTTATTTTTTAATCAAGCTGGTTTTCAAATAGAGTGGTTCTCACAAATATTATAGTAGTCAATTTTCACATTCAGTTTTCACAATATACATCTCAAATTTATATTCATTTTAAAAAATGAAAGAATAAAAACTAATTGAAATTTTTTTAAAAAATTATGTAAAGAATGATGAAAATGTTACACAATATTTTTAATAATAAATTATATTCCAAAATTTCATCCTTTTCAAATGTTCCTTAAAATTCTTCTAACTCTTCATTTAATTTACATCAACTTCAATTAGTCACATTAAATTAGAAAAGGGTTTATAACCAATCATAGGGTCATTGGGCCAATTTTTTTTCACAAAAATGAATTTGTTAAGTTATCCAATTGCAAACATCTATTAAGACTAGTAAGTATTATCACTCAAAGAAAAATCCTTTTAGTTTCAATTTGTGAACCAATAATGCTTAAGATCTAATAGGCAAGGAATCCAATTATAGGAAACATAAATTCATGTTTTTGTCACCATTGAAAAATGCATTTGATATCTTTTGTATCCACTTGAAACCTTCTGAAAATTAGAAGTTCTTAACTAACAAGCTCTTTCATTGGTTCATTTGTGTTTGTTGTCAATTCAAAAATTTCCAAATTGCAATTTTCATCAACACCTTGGTCAACATTGGCATTTTCAAACAAGGGGTGCAAATGATAACATTTTAATAACATGGGATACAAGGTTTCTTTATCATATTCTTCAACAATGGCCTTGTTTTTTTCAAAGCCAATAAATGAGGACACTAATGTAAGTTTTTGAACCTAGGATACAACATCAAAAGTAACATGTTATGAGCATTTTATTTTTCATTTTTTTCAAAAAAATAAAATCTAAAACAACATAAATTATTTTTTTCTGATGTTAGAAGCCAAAAAACCTAATTCAAGAACAACAATGGACTCCTTTTCAATAAAATTATCAAAGGAAATTAAATTTTTTGTTTCTTTTCTCAATTTTAAACAATTACAAATGGCAAAATTTAAAGCATCACTTAACAATTAATGACTTTTGGATTTATTAAAAACATAAGCAGACATATTAAGGGAGAAGACATCAACAATGATTTGAGATATGTAGTCTTAATAAAAACATATGTCAAGTTTTTTTTAAAAATTTCATCTATTATAAGGGTGTAGTCATATTAACATGTACCAAAAATAGTCGCAACCATTGTTTAATTGTTTGAATTTTGGATTGTAAAAGAAATTTTAAAATAAATAAAATATTTTTTTAATAAAATGTTATTGTGATTACATTATGTATATGTCATAAAATTTTGGAATCAATCGAATGAGTGAAAAATACGTATAAGGACTTTTAACCTCTTGTAACCATTGTTTAAAAATTACATAAAAATAACTTAAAGTAGTTTTGACACTGAAAGCACAATTTGAAAATATTTTTTAATGACATATTTTTGGATTTTTAAAAATATGCACTTAAGAAAATAGTATTAAAAAAACTTTAAAGATTTTAAATATTTTTAAAAAGACATATTAAAAAGATTCCAAAAAGATTTAAAGAATAAAACAGTGGTCTAAGGGGGCATTTGCAGCTCCTAATAGAGTGGTTGGACTTGTAGCATATTGTATTTAAGTTAGATCCCTCATCTTTCACATAAAGAATAATCTTGTTTTTCAAGTTATACTTTTTTAATAACTTGATCAAGTTTCTAGCCAAAGTCTTCCTAAAAGTGTTTAACCTTTAAAAAGACCAAATGTAACACATTTTGGTTGCTAATCAACTTCCAAAAGAATTAATCATAGGGGAAAATATGTCACTAACACCTTTTGACATCCAAAATCAAAATTCAATATTAAAAAATTAGATTTTGCTAAAGCTAGTAAAACATGCAATTGTTTATTTTTTTCCACCAACTCAAGGAACATCTCTTGTGAAAATTGTTTTTTTGGAAAGAAAAACAAGTTTTGAACACAAATGCAAACATAAGCATTTCATCCATAGATTTTTCACAAATTGCACATTCATATGATTTTTAACAATCAACAAACCCATGTCCTCAAGAAACAATTCTTGTCGCATATGATCTTTCTAGAAAGGATTTTTGGTAACAAAAAAAATTGATAATTGCACTACTAGATGGATTTGATCTTCTTCTCCTTTCAATGGACTATTCACTTCCTCCTCAAACATTTTTGCTTTAATATAATGATCTACATTCACATGTTTTTTTAATGATGTTATTCCATTTAAAATTAGATGTTTTCTTGCTTAAGTTTTAAAATTACAAAACAAGATTGGACTACTGTAACAAAGAATACATCTGATGGTTTGAGGGCCTTTCACATTGACACCTTTGTTATCATTCACAAAGAAAAAACCCCAACGTAAAGAACTTCTACCATGTGATTTCCAAATTATTTTTTGAGCATGCAATTTCTTACATTTTCTTTCATTTGTTTTTTTCGACTTCTTAGATTTTGCTTATTTTTTGTTTGAAGATTGGGGTTTATTTCACATCCCTGCAAGGATTTTTCTTCCATTACATCATTCATAAACACTTGAAATGTATTTTCACTTATCATATTTTCATTTTCAAAAGATTTGGTCAATTTCAATTTTCATAAGAAAATGCAATGTTGAGATGGAAAAGAAAAACCAAAATACCAAAACTTGCCTTATAACTTAAAATGCAAATGTTTACAAAAACATTTACAAATTATTAAAATTTCTCCTCAAATTTTCTTATAAGCATATGCAAATAAAAGATGAATAACATAAAAAAAATGAAGTTGTTATTAGAAAACCCAAAAACACCTTCTTGAAAAAAAAAGAAATTTAACAATAAGAATGAATATAAAAAATGAAAACAAAATTGAAAACAAAAGAAAACAAGAAAATGGAAAGGCTTAATCTTTTTCCCTTTTGTTTCCAATCACAAAGGAACTCCACCACCTACACAAGGCAATGGGTGGGGGTAGTACTTCACCATGGCACATGTAACACAATGGACTAGCAACAACAACATGAAAGAGCAACACCAACACTAGCAATAGAAGGGGGAATAATGATGATGGGTATTTGGTAATAGGAAATGAACAACAATGTGATGGACTACCATTGCCCCATTGGTAAGGCAATGGTGATGGGATTAATATTTCATCAAAACACATGTAACACAAGTGTAACAACTAACAATGTGAAAGAACAACATAAAGGAAGAACACATGGGGATGGTTTAAATGGGTATTTGGGAATACGACGAATAACGCCAATAGTACGACGAAGTAGAATCAACATCAACACAATGAAACAATAGTAGTACCAACAATGTGATGAAACAATATTAACCCTAATAATGCGATGGACTAATAGTGACATTAACAAGGCAGTGAAACAACAATAGCACAAACAATGTGACAAAACAACAACAACCTTAACAATGTGACAAATTAATAATAACATTAACAATACAATGAACCAATAATAATAACAACAACATGACGAACTAATAGCATCACCACCACCAATAAATTACAACACCAACAATGTGATGCAACAAAATAACAACAACAACAACACCAATAGCAACATGGTGCAACGGAGAACTAACATTAGCAATAAGACACAATGAAATAATAGCAACAACATTATCAATGTTACACAACAAAGTAATAGTAGTATAACAATGTGATGTGATGGAACATCAATGCAATATAGCACCAACAACACAACGTAACACCAATAGCACCAACAAGATGAAAAAAATACTCAAAGGAACAATGTGAAGGAACAAGGAAAAAAATCATAATCACAATTACAAAATGCTAAAAAAGGTTTGCGTTTTTATATGTTTTGGCGTTGCCACAATGGGCTTCACACCTAAACTAACCTAATCTAACTATTGTCATAAACTAGCTTAATCTAATTATTGCCTTGAGAACTTGAGAATTGGATTTTGGTTCTTTCATGAATTGATCCGATTCTATTAAAAAAAAATTGGTTTTCAGTAACCCGGATCTCACTTGGGTGAGAATCATCAGTCCAATTTTCAAATTGGTTATCACAAAATGTGATATTGGTTGGTTTTCATTGTGAAAACCGGTTTGAGAATGAATTTGAAAATCAAAGGTCCAAGTGAGAACCGTTCAACATTGGTTTAGACCCTTCTGAATTTTCAAGCCCTCCACAAGGCCAGTACTCCACTCAACCTCATGATGGGAGCCTCAAATCGAGAAGATTCTAAACCTCGACCCTTCTCCTATACTTACTATGCTTAACCTCAATATTGGATTCACAAATTCTATTTCCATAACTGTTGGGTGAAGACGCTTCAGAATTTCTAAGAACAATGTTGCCACAAGAGACCAGTGCTTCACATTGAGAATCTGTCTGTCACTGTACTTGAGAGAGAGAGAGAGAGAGAGAGAGAGAGAGATTGGTCTGTAGACAAAATTAAGTTCAACTGCAAAGTTCGTAGGTATCTGGTGAATTCAAGACTTGATTTTGGTTTGGACTACTCGCCAAGACCTGGGTCCCTGCCCCCTTGACTAAAAAGGCAATCTGCAGTTTGGGGCAGGTATATGAGAGCCTGAGTATATATTGAGAATAAATGTATCCCCTGCAAGGCAATCACTTGCACTGCACCCCTTGCTGATTATGAGTCCATATCTATGAATACAATATGAATATGGTGTATGAACAAAAGGCATGAATATGCCTCTGAACTCGTTACTGCCAAAGGAAGGGATGCCTTACACAGCTTATTATGGTGTGTAGGCTATTCCCAGAGCTAGCCTCCAAGGGCTTGCATTGGGAACATTTACACACCGTAATAGGCAGTGAGGCACCCATTCTTGTGTACACAACTGGTTTGGGTGTCCTATCCAGGCACTTTTTCAGGCTTTTTTCCTTGACTGGACAGAAAGCCATCTGTTGGTTCCACTTTTGGTGAGGTCAGTTTCCTTTGTAAGAGATGTTGGAGAAAACTCTTGAGAAGTGAATCAGCAGAGACTAAAGCTCCGAAAGCTGAGTATGCTTTGGAACAGCCCCCCTCCCCCTTCCCCGCCCCCCAATAACCGTTCTGTGTAATGGCAGCTAGCCTTACCGGGCTCAACATATTCCTTGGTGAAATGGGCCCTACTGGGATCATTCCGTAGAACATAATCTACTGTAGATTCTACCATATATCAATAGGTTGGTAGGTACCCCCCTCTCTCCTTTTTTTTCCCCCTCAAATACTATGTAATGACATCAAATATTGCACTGAAGGTAATATGGCACCACAGAGTGGTCTTTGAGTTTCTGTTTTTCCCAGTAAAAGGAAAACAACCTCTGAAGCCCTTATATATGCAACATGGATGCAAAGGTGCCGCAAAGGTCAATGCTTGGATAAAAACCCTGGTGCACCATTCCAAGTTTATATGTTTATACGCAATTGCAAGGATATATTGGAGATAGGTGCCTCGGTCCAAAGGGCATGTAAATTTTTTCCCAAAATCCTAGATAATGTAAAAGGGCTTTATTAGCAATCTCAATTGAGTATTCATATCATACACATCACCAGTTTGAACTTTGGGACGAGTGTTGTCAGGATGTTGAGAAAATAGCTGGTTAACAAGCATTCAAGGTTAGGTTAGGTTATTCACAACTGAACTGTAGGGTTTGAAATTGGTTAAGAAATGGACATGGACCTCACATGTTTGTTTGGCACATATATATTGCATAGAGACACCATGAGATGAGACTCTTATTTCATCGAACCTTTGGTGTAGTTTTGGAGCATGATCTTTAAGTTGGTTAACCTTCAAATCTTGTGTTTTTCAATTTGTTGGTTTTCAAATTTTCAAGGTGTGTTTTTGAAGGTGTGGAAATTCCAAAAGTTGGAATTGATTAGGGAAAAAAAGTGTGTTCGGTACTTTAAAATCGTGCCCATTTGTGATTAAGGCAAGACTTTTAAAGACCGAAACTTTAGAGGTCGATTTAGCTTAAACTTAGATGGTTAACTTACCCAATTTTGTTTGGTTTTGCAAGGTATAGAATTATCTTTAACAACTCTTTTTGATAAAATTTTGAGGTTCAAGAAAACATAACCATTTAAAATAAGGATAAAAGATATGTCAATTCCCTAAAGATAATTACCATCCATATGTCCCTCAATAACCTTTCCAATGATAGATAAGCTTGCAATGTTTAATTTGATGTCCAAGCTTGCAAGTACATATTATAAGTTTCAAAAACTAATTCAGAATAACTACAACCAACAATTTTTGCTCAATCAATTTATTGCATCAATTGTAATATTCAAATAATCACATAAGCATTAGTGTAATTTCTTTTTTGGTGAAATTTTGCCATTTTGGACAAAGAAATAGTTTTGCTAGTCTAAATTCAACTAACTTCGCTAAACTTTTGTTGAATTTTGCCAAAATTTTGATAATAGAAGATGACAAAAACCTTGGCAAATATCCATAAGTATTCAATCTTTGATTCACTAAGCATTGTAAACAATTCAAATAGATTGATTCATGCATTGGCACCTATCTTAGGACATCTTTCCATGAGGTTGTTATGGTCACATTAGTTTCCCATTATGATTTTTCAACTAGTAGTGCTCCCAGTCATCTCACAACTTTATCGATCAATCATTGACCAATTGCAAGAGTTATGAGAGTTGTGACTCAAATTGTGACTCATCATAAAATGAAAATTGTCTTTTTTTCATGAGAACATGTGTTCCAAAATTCCTTACTTGACTAACTTCATATTTTCAATGCACTTTCAACTTTCCACGGGAAAATGACTATCCCTGCAACAAGAAACAAGGCCTTATGATAGTGACTTCCAATTAGGTTTATGTGATCAAACTTACACATAGTAGCCTAATAGAAAAGAGACCTAGTTGTGTGGAAGCAAAATTTTGTACCAAATTATTCAAAAGAGCAAACTTGCAAGTCCTTATGGGACAGTTCATTTGAGAGTTGAGGTCATTCTATGGGACGCCAATGAAAGAATGTTACATTTACCGTGTGGAGCATATGAACTTTAATAAATTTTCATAATATATGAACCCACATCCTAGTGACACATCAACCTTATTTTCAATTGGCATGTCTTTTCTCATATGTATTTTACCTTTAAAAATATGAACCCAATTTTCTTTATTAAATTGAAATGAACCATGTCATATGTCACAACCCTAACTTTGGGCTCGTGACCAAGGCAAAATACGGAAAGGTGCAGGTTGGGAATGTAATCTGAGAATCACATTCACATTCCCAAGAGTGTGGGAGAGTGTGAGGGAATGAGCCCACAAACTTTCAAGTGGATTCTCATTTTGGGAATTGGAGTCCCAATGGATTTTTCATAGAGTGATTTGAAGAGTCAAAACTCATTGTATTGAAGATTTCCTTATACCATTGGAAATCTTTTAAGACATAAATGTTTAAAATGGAGTTGCATTATCCATTTGAGTATTTACAACTTAAATTATGGTTGAAAGAAAGGTTGAGACTCAAAGTGTCAATTTGATTTTTGACCATTATAAGTCGAAGATCCCCTTGAATTACATGTGTGGAGGGGGCATGCCACATATCGTTGAAAAACTTTCAACAAAGGCTAAAACTTTGTTTTAGACTTTGCTTCAATTAGAAGTTTACAAAAGAAATTATGGGTGTCCAAAATGACGAGAATCCCAATTTTGAAAATTTTGGGATTCCCGACTTGGGAGTTCCAAGAAAAATGCCATTTGGGTGTAGCTTCCGTGACAAATCACAAAAAATACTATAAAAGGGAAGGTGGTGGCTTCCTTTAAGTTTGGGCCATGGTGAATCTCATGAGTTCGTGTATGCTTATGGCTTGTTTGTGCACCAAAAATGCTCTAATTATGCATTAACCAACTTGTTGTTTGGTCTATGTAGATTAATATGAATAATTGACACACTTATCATTAGTCATAGTCCTTATTTTGAAGTTCTAGCATGCTTTTCTTACCCTTCAAAATGTTGTGAACAAAGAAACGTACCTAACTCCTTCTTTTGTTATATCCCTTTTGAGACTCGCATTTGAATCTTTCAAGGAGTTTTGGGGGTGTGTCATCATAAATGTGTTCTTTGTTTGAACATCTTCTCAATAAAAAATTCGATGCAAATTTGTAGGTAAAAATATATTGTTTATCAAAGGGCCACACATGACAATTTCTTGTGTTCATAACATCAAAACAAATGGTCAAAATGAAGGTGTTCTCACATTATTGTTGAGGCAAATGTTGCATATCAAGCACATGTTACATCATGTGTAATTACCAATCCATAGCTAAAACAACAAGAACCTTTTCTCTTCGATCATCTATAATGATCCTATTTGTCAAAATGAAGCCATAGAAAAAAAAGATGACATGGATGAAAAGAAAGTATGAAGAAGAGAGCCTTTAGAACACTCATAAACAAATTTTTTGGGCATAATATAAGAGGTAAAAAGTGAAAAATTACATGGAATAAAAGAGTTGCTCTTTTTTGGCTCCATGGTAAGTATCTCAAAGAGGGGGTTCATCATCACATTGTAATACATTCGATAGCTCAGACCTAACACACACAAAAAATGATTTATTGAACTTCCATGGGACGACCTTTGGATGAGTTTCCAAAGCTTTGAGAATATTGATGGTCATGGGCCCTCCATGTTGTGAAGGGGCTCCTTAACATTGAAACCCATGAATTTTGGCTTCAGTAAAACTTGTGTACAGCCTGATTTTGGCTGCATGGACCTGTACTAGAGGACTTACAAAAACAATTGTATCAAGCATGTACCAACTAGTTCATGACATTTTTCTTGTTGCACAATCTATAAGAGGTTAGAACCTGGCATTTGAACATACTGGAAGTGCCAAGTGAACATGTTGGGAATTGCTCAACAAAGCCATTCATATGAGTCATGCTACCCAATGCTAGTATGCAAACACATGGAAGAACAGTCATGCGTATGAGTGATTACAAGTACGAACATGCAAACACACTTCATGTAAGAAGCCCAATAAAAGGTGCTACCTGATTTTGTCTGCATGGGCCTCTGCAAGAGGATTTTGAAAAATCAAATTATATCAAGCATGTACCAACTAAGTTAATGACATTTTGCTGGTTGCACAACCCAGAAGAAGTTAGAAGATGGGCTTTGAACCTATAGGAAGTGCTCGACCAAGCTGTTCATTTGCTAGTCATGCTACCCAATAAAAGGTGCTACCTGATTTTGTCTGCATGGGCCTCTACAAGAGGAGTTTGAAAAATCAAATTATATCAAGCATGTACCAACTAAGTTAATGACATTTTGCTGGTTGCACAACCCAGAAGAAGTTAGAAGATGGGCTTTGAACCTATAGGAAGTGCTCAACAAAGCTGTTCATTTGCTAGTCATGCTACCCAATGCTAGTGCACTCATGGGTATTAGTGAGTACAAAGTACAAATGAGCAAACAGACATTTGTGCTACAGAAATGATACATGGATCTGTGCAATTGAGGCCTGTACGTTATATAATCAGTTGATGCCAGAATTTGTATGGAGGAGCTTACTTTTTTTGGGAGGTTCAAAACTGTGAAATATTAGTGTTTTACATTAACTTTCAGTAGGTATTTGAAATATACAAGGATGCTAAATCTTAATAAGACTTTCTTATTCGTTTTTTGAATTTTCTAATTGCAAAAATTCTCCAAAAAAAAAACCTGAAACCCAAAAAAAAACCACACCACAAACCCTAAACCCCAAACCCAACTACATGGATGGAAGAAAAGCTGGAAAAAAAAGAGACCATAATTAGCTTTCTGTGGGCGGGGAGCCAGCTCGGACTCTGAGAAATTCCGCTGACAAAAGCAAGCAGCTGACGGAGGGAGCTGGAATCAAAGCAGTTGCAGAACAAAATTGGCGATCCAAGCAGAGTTTACAGAAGCCGACGATTGATTCGATGAAAGCACAAAAAGAAGAAGTTGCAGAACATTTTTGCCAGAATACGATGATTTAATTCATTCGAACAGAGCAAATGTATGTTGTCTCACAATCTCCCACACGGGTACACCTAGTTTTGCAGGAGGTGGGCAGCAGCAGCTCCTCCCGTTTGTCTGTAGCACCAGTAATTGTTGGGGACTTGTGTTGTTTGTCAGATCGTTTGCTTGCGTGCTTGCCGTGTCGTAAATCAAGGTCCCCTGAGGCCAAATTAGAAACCAAAATAGGTAAGTGGACCCAGCCAAGACTAGGTAGAGCCAGGCAGCCAGGCACCCAGCCATGACTAGCTTCCCGTCGCGAGACTCGAATCCCGAGTCCTCCTCCTCGCGCTCGCCATTAATAGAGCTTTTGACTTTGGATTTTGTCGTTATACTTGTGCCGCCATCTTTTACTGTGTCTTCTAGCCTCTGCTATGAACCTTCTGGGCACGTCGTAGATCTCCCCACAGTTCCGCTCTCTCTCTCGCTCTCTACCACTACATCTCGTCGCCAAATTTATTTATTTATTTATTTATTTTTTGGGGTTAGTTTTGTGTAGTAGCCAAAGTGGCGATGATCTTGTACCGGAAGATTTAGCCAAACTTGGCCACAGGCTAAATACGAAAGTAGAATTTTTTACTTTTTTTCTATATTTTTGGCGACCTACTTTTTGAACCATATGTAGAAACAGTCTTTTTTTTGACAGGCGAAAATTTCGCCAAAAAAAGGATTGATTTTGCAGGTTTTCAGTCGGCAGGCAGACGTGAGGAAAGGAAAAAACCGTAAAAATCGCCCTTTTTTTTGTATAGTTGGTTTTCAATGTGTAGCCAAAAACATAGAAGGGATGATTAAAATAAATTATACTTGATTTCTGGTGTATAGCCAGATATTTGGCCAAATCTTCTTTCCTAGGCATGAATTGCCACTTTTGCTACCCAATTTTTTAAAAAAATCCTTAAAGAAACAACTGGTGTAGAATTACGGCGATTTTCCGTAAATTATAGTTGAATTATGGCTATTAAAAATCACCTCTCTCCGACCCGTTCTTCCCACCGTTCTCTGTCGCCGTCCGACTGCCCCGTGTACACGAGTCAAGCAACGGCCGTCTACAGTCTGTCGGCACAATACCCACTACCTACCTGCAGTCCGCCGGCTTCGGACGGCCGGGCAAGAAGGGGGGCCTAACGGACGGACAGGCGGACGGCCACTGAGGAGGTTCAAACGTGAAACAGGCAGTCGGTGACGATTGCCGCGGACCGTCGGTTTGTATCATTGACCACGCCACTAACCCAGGTTTTGAGTAAATTCCGAAGTGAGATGGATTATTCTCTAACCCAGATTAGAAAAATTCTCTAACCCAAATTAGCTGGGGACCATGTGAGCATTTACTGTTCCTATTGCTGCTGCTGCTGCTACTACCACCGTGTTTGATTTCACACTAGGTACACTTTAAATGCCTGAAGTAGGTAACCATAACATTAAAAAAATTCTACATTAACATTAAAAAATATGTTAATGTAGAAAAAATATATACAAAAAATAAAATGGGTACCTATGTGGATTAGGTTTGTGTGCTTTTTGTTTTGAATTTTGTGATGTTGCTCGAGTCGTGATCATCTTTCAAGTGTATTTAGCCCACATTTGGCGATATTCAAAATATTCAAAATAAAATAAAATCTTAAGCATCCCTTCATATTGTACGCAATTGTGTTGGATTTTGGCAAATTTTCTTTCTTTTTTGGTGTTTTCTTTTTAAGAAACAGGAAATTTGCAACCGAATATTCTTTTTTCTTGGGGAGGTCACTTCCAATTTATTCCAAATGTCATGAACAAAAAAATTTTAAATGTCAATACAATGTGTATAAGAACATATTTAAAAATATGTCTAAAATATGCCATTATTTCGTAGCATACAAAAAAAAACCCTTTTATCTCAAAGAGTGTCTCACCCCATTTGACCATGAATGGGGTTTATCAAAACTTAAAAATTGAAGGGTCAAAACCAAAAAACTTTTTGAAGGAAATTGGTTGCAATAAAGTGCACTTATGCTTGCATGTGAAGTGCTAAGTGAAGGGCTATTTACACCCTTTGAACATCCAGGGCTGAAGATGATGGGAGAGTGAATGCACACTCACTTCAGAGCTAAGTGTTCACTCATCAGCCTCTCTACCCTACATTACATGATCAACCAATTTTTGTTTCCTTTGTCAAGTGTAAATAAGTTTGGTATGGTCTAGACAATCTTGCCCTTTTCCTTTGAATCAGTTCAATCCAAGGAAGTTTGTACAAGAGCAGTTCCATCCGTGCTCAGTATGTTGCCCTGCAAAAGAAAATTCGATAAAGAGAAGTCAAAAGATGCTGGTTTGGCTCAGCAAAATGGTTTTGGCCCAACATTTTTGCATATCATGTAGAGAGGTTGGGACAATGTGCACAAAGCCTAACACCTGCTGGCGATTGACTAAATAGTTTGTTTGATTGGTCCAGGTGGGTTGGCTGCTATTAGCAGTCCCAGTTTTAATTTTGTGCGTAGGGTTGGAAAAAAAAAAGTAAATATCTAGACTTGGATGTGAGAATTATTTTTGTAGGGTCACATACTGAACACCACTGCAGACACTCTAACATGTGGATTGAGAGCAGTAAAATGGCCTCTCTACATACTACTTTAGATGAGTGAGGGCCATAGTGAACCAGCACCGAGCAGTGCACCATGAAGGATGGATGATAAGTGGTCAGGAAACAGTTTTCTGTTGGGTTTCAGTTCTGTAGCTAACCATGCTGGTTCGCTCAGTTGGTAGGTTGTTAGTAGGTGGGTAGTAAAAATAGTCTTTATTTATGTATAAACCATCTACATACTTAATAATAGTTACCTATTTTCCTACCTATCTTACCTATATATGATACCTATTTCTTACAGACTTGGTTACCAAGGTTAAACCGAATATTAACTCAGTTGAGGTTCATCCACAACTGAGTAATAATAACTGGCATCCATTGGATGGTGCGCTGGTGGGTGCTGGTTCACTGTGGCCGTGAGTGAGGACTGAGCTATTTTTGAGCAATAAAAGTAGTTGTTGGCATTGGTGTAAAACCAGCTTATATTAGTACAACACCTTGGAGAATCCACCAAGAATACACAGGTCACAGAATAGAGGTAGTTTGCTATGACAAACTAACTTTTTGAGAAATGATGATTTTTTGGGGGGTGCCTGCCCCTAGGCAGAGAGAATTGTAGCAGCAGCAGCTAACTATGACATGAGATGCAGACTTTGTACTATTTTGAATTCTACCTTGTTTCTTGAGTACTAGGTAGCCGGCAGCTAGCTAATGGGGATCCGCAGCTCCTTCTTGTATAACAGCTTTTCTACTAGGGAGGCCTCCTAGATTCACTACAATTGTTGACACTCTTTTAGGGTTCCAGAAGAGCTTTCCCAATTCATCTCTTCCACACATTGCAGCTATTATTGTACCTCTGTCGCTAGCTGATTTGTGGCAGACTACACCTTTTTCAGCATATGGTCTTCTGTTTATTTATGTATGATTCACTGCAATTGTTGACACTCTTTTTGGTTCCAAAAGAGCTTTCAAAGTTTAGGGTCCTAATTCCAATGGGCTTTCCATCCAGGCTTTCGGCCGTGTTCGTCCGGGTATTAGACGCTGCACCAAGTGCCATCCGGGTATCAGGGCGGTTCTTACTATCGTTCAGAACTGCAGTTGTCAAATCATCAAAATTACCTGGTTCTAATGTTTATCTAAGTTTCTTGCTTTTTTTTTCTGAAAATGTCCAGTGACTGCCGAGAAAACCATCAGTTCTTTCATGAAACTTGGTGGTTCTTTGAGGTTTTGGAAACATCCAGGAACAATGGTTCTTTTTATTCTGATTTCAGCATAAATTAATTTTTTTTCAATTTTTTTCCGAAAAATTGAAAATTTATTTATTATTTCTGCTGAAAATTTTATAAAATTATCATTATTATTATGCAACATTTTGATTGTCAGGTTTGAACCACAGACCTTATATACATCAAAAAAATTTAAATGGAGACAATCTGCACCAGTACAAACAATGTCCCATTTGCTTCAAAGTGATGTGTTTATTATTATTTATAACCATTACCTGCTGAAAATTCTAGAATTAAAAAACCAGGTGCCGAAGTTAAGATTTAAAATTTTAATTAATTATTCGGCAGTTTGTTGCCGAATCCGATCATGGGGTACGGTATTTTGGGTACTTTCTAAAACTTTCATATCAGCTTTGGTCCTGACTCCTGATATTGGTTCTAAGACTTATTTTTGGCTGGTATGAGACGGGTATGAGACGGGTATATACTTCGTATTGAGACTGGTATAACATTGGTACAAGGCTGGTATGACCTCAGGTTCCTATCAGGTCGGAACTTGTACAAGATTGATACTGCCGCAGGAACCTGTACCGGTTCAGTAAGGTCCTTGTTACCAGTGTTGATACCCGGCACAAGCCCCCAAGACATTAAACCAAGGGGCATGCCTTTCTTGTAGCCAGTGCAAAAGTATAGCCTGCATCTTTTTCTTTTTCCCTTGTCTGCCATTAGGCTGATTGACCTTTTTTTTCCTCAAAAAAGATGGATGCTGCCCATACACACTTTGGGTCAGGGTTTCTTTTTCCAATTCTGTGATGTAGCCGAGGTGGCTATCATCTGTGAAGTGATTTAGCCAAATTGGGCCACATGTACTAATATGGAAGTACGAAAAAAACAAAATCTTTCTATATTTTTGGCTACTTACTAGAACTAATAATAGAAATTTGGCAATTGGTAGAATTATTTTTTCGAAATCTGGCGAATTTGGGGCCATTTTTTTAATGGAAAATCCTTCTTATATGTTGAAATCATTTTTTTTTTCAGGTAGGGGTTTTGCCAAAATTCGCCATTAAAAGAAAGGCTGCTTTGGGTTGTGTGTTACCCAAGTGTTGGGCCTCTAATGGACATAAAGCATGTCCATTATATGGGCCCAAAACGTGCATAACGGGACCCAAACTGTCTCTGGACAGCAATAAGATGTGTTTGGGCAGCACCAGACATACGTTATTTAGGAAAATGGGCAGGCAGGGAAAAGAGAAACTAGCAGTACTTTGGTACTGCCTGCAAATAAAGACATATTGCTGATGTAATAGCTTTGGGCAGCCTTGATTTTTGGGATGGAATTTTGTCAAAAGGCGACACTGATTTTTAAAAAATTGGCAAAATCACCCTTCTTTACTCTAAAACAAGTCGCCAAAAATTTCACCCACTTTAAAAGTTTGTTTTTTGGGGGAGAGTGTCATCACAGGTCTGTCTACTGGCTACTCTTGTCGCCACTGTCGCCACAATTTGGAAAAAAAAGTTCCACTGAAGCCTATACACCAGTGACCAAGTGTTTCTTTTTCAGGCGAATTTTCACCAAATTTTGACCTGAAAAAAAAAAAAGATTTTGACATATACAAAGGATTTTTCATGGAAAAAAAA
>Ga0116227_10003275_pt1 | contig 36219 bp, 22 predicted proteins | sample S1TSphgellanicum_FD_89693 | JGI IMG/M metagenome (GOLD analysis project Ga0116227, IMG submission 89693) | Host-associated microbial communities from peat moss isolated from Minnesota, USA - S1T2_Fb - Sphagnum magellanicum MG | ecosystem: Host-associated > Plants > Peat moss > Unclassified...
CCCCCGAGTCCGGGCCGTGGTGAGTCTTGTGTGTCCAAGTGCCCGTGGCAAGTCCCAACACCAAAGGGTGTCCCGAATGCTAAACTAACCCGATTTGGTTGGTTTTTGGATGCAGATTCACACAAGCTAAGCTAGTCCCTCTTCCTAGTCTAATCTCGGGGCTCCCAACTCGACCCTCTACCCCTTTCTAGAGTTGGAAGTCGGGAGCGTGCTACCAAGTCTCAACTTTCCGCAACTTGATTTTGTGAAACCCTCAAGTGGGTTTCACCCCGTGACTTGGGACCGCGTCACAGAAGTATTGAAAAATTCACTACGCAATGTACTTTGAGAGATAATTTTTTTGTCTAGGAGGTGGATTTGAAAGTTGATGATGAGGAGGATGATGAAAATTTTAAAGGTTTCAATAATGGTCTAGAATTTTCTCAATGTGTGTGTGTCGGGTTGATTTGTGTGTCAATGTTGTTGATCTACATATCATGAGAAAGCACCTTCATTACTAGGAACTCCAACAAACAATCACATTCCATCAAATTATACAAGGTGGATCATACAAAGAGACTGTGGTTCTTTGTAAAACTTGCGAATCAGTGAATGGGGAGTTGAAGTGTGTTGTTTTCTTTTTATATGTGTTGTCAATTTGAGGGGTGGTGTCATGAGTACTAGTTTATGCAATCTATTTGGACTCAAGGGTCTATGTTACAAAGTGTAATCTAGGACTTGGGTTTTTGTGGAAGTTTAATGTTGTTATGGGTTTATGTGGTCTAAAGAAATTGAGAAAATAAGGAAGGCTAGTGGGTTCAAGAAAGAAAGATTAGATAGATCTAACCCCTTAGAGACTTCAAGCCTTTCTTTGTTGGTGATGGTAGGAATTTAGGTGGCCACTGGTTTTGATTTAGGTGGCCACAAGCTCAAAGCCAGTGGGTAATTTTGAAAGTGGCTCTATCATTTAATATATGTGTTCATTGTTTTGATTATTGTGTGCCCAAGTTTTTTGTCACATAAGGTTGTGGATGGAATTCTTGGGTGAATTTTTTTATGTTGTATGGTATTGATCTAAATCAATTAAATTTAAGACAATTTAAAAATTGAAAGTTTTTGGATGAAATTCCATTGAAAATATATATATTTTTGCATTTGTTTAGTAATGAATGCATAATAATATCTTGTTTTTAAGATAAAACCACTACCATATCAAAGAGGAGGAGATTTTATAGATGGGCATTACATAATTTTTTCAATTTTCTTTTTTTTGGTAATGTTTCATGAATCATAAACATGAGGCCATATGGTTGTTGAAAAACTACAAGTTATATATTATGTGTGCATTGATTTTATCCAATCCTCCTCATCTAACTATTGGATCAAAATCAATTTTGATTCAAATTGAACTTTGAGTTCAAAAATGTTGTTGCACAAATTCTAAGGTTTTTTACTTGTGTTTAGGATAACCAAAGAATGCCATCAAGATTTTAGCTTATTGCATATTATAATATTTGTTATACATCACCTTTTTTGAACAAAAATGGTTCGCCTTTAATGTGCTTTCACCCTTCGTACCATTTCTAGTTCTAGACTTTAAATTTGTCTTCCCAAATGTGAAATGATTTTGGACAATCCCGAATTCCAATCATAGCAAAAAACTTGCATTGAAGTTGATTTGCAATGGCAATAGATCTCTCATTCCAAATGGTGGCCATTCAAGACACAAACCTCTCAAAGGATCTATCTAGACACAAAAGACATCACCAAAAGAAAACTACAAATAACATCTAGTTGAAATCAACAATTGACCTCAAGAGGATTTGGTTTCATTGCCAAAAGAAAATACTTAAATAGATGAAAAAAAATGGTCCTAGGGGGATGACGAATAATCTATTTGGATGGATTATGGATGCAAAAAATAGGGTATAAGCATGGTAGTTCTTTGTCTCAAACTAATACCCCACAAATAAGGTATTACCAAATATTCAATAAAATAATATAAGTAAAATTGGTTTCTAGAAGAACTGACAAGGTATTTCATATCTTGCCAAAAACTAGGTTGATACTTGACATGCACGTTAATATTTAGTGAGCATTGGAAATTACCAGTGTTGGGTGGGTATCATTTATAAAAATATTTGCCAATTTTGGATATTGAAAATAAAATAAAATAAACTTAAATATATAAATATATATATGGCAGTTCTTTTAATATAATTTTAAAAAAACATTAAAGGCTGGATCCAAGTTTCAAATTAAGAAATTTCTTTCTTTCAATTGGTTCTCAAGTTTCTAATTATTATGTATGTGAGAATAATAAGTTATTTACATCAATTTTCATTAACTAGTTATCAAAATAAAATGTTATATAAATTTTACATTTTGAGCAAATGTAACATTTCAAGTCTTTTTTCAAACCAACAAATTTTTTTCAATCATTTTCCAATGAACAAACATTTATCCAATATTCTTCTAGCTAATAAATATTTATTTTTAACAACACAAATCCACAACTTCATCTCGCTCAAAATAACCTTCAAATTCTTTTAGTTTCTATATCTCCATCCATATCAATGAATTCTACTAAACTAGAAGGTGATTTGCAACCAATTTTAGGATCGTTATGCCAATTTTTGTTAACAAATATCAATTTTTCCAAATTTTTTCATTATAATCTACATCTTTTTAAATTTGTAAGGATTCCAACGAAAGAGAAAATTTTAATCCAGGATCCAACAATGCCCAAGATTTTCCAAAAATGAAACCCCATTGTTGGAAACATTGATTCATCTTTATGCCACCATTGCAAAACACATTTTATTTCCTTCACATCCACTTGGTACCATCTAAAAATGAAGAGTTTTCTATTCACAAGTTCTTTCACCAATTCACTTATATTAGAAGTTTGTTCAAAATATATACCCAAATTGGTGTCCTCAACAACACCAATGTTAACAAAAGAACTTTTAGTTTCTACCAAAGGATGCAAATGGTGATGACATTTCAACAACATGGGATACAAAGATTTCTTATCATATTCCTCAATAATAACAACACCTTGTTCCTTTCCAATGAATGAAGACACTAGATGAAAGCTTTTAAACCTAGGATCTAACATCAAAGAAAACATATTATGAGCTTTATTTTTTTCAAATTTCCTCAAGAAAGAAAATTTTAACACAACACAAACTCCCTTTTTAATGGAATCAAAAGAAATTAACTCATCAATAGTAATTGATTTATCTTCCATTAGGTTCCATTATAAGAAAACATGATTTTTCAGAACGTTCAATTTAATGAAAATGTCCACATTGACCAAGGGGGATGGTTGTTTTGATTAAAGGCCTAGGGCATGAAAGACACAAGTTATTTTTTATTGAAACATTTGACTAAAGTGACTTTTTTGACCATGCAACAAATCAAACATTTGGTCAAAAAGGCCAGAGGTCCATCAAGATGACCAAAGTTTAGTCAAATTGACCATACTCAATGGCCATTGTGATTTACAATTAATCAAATTGGCCATTTTGATTTAACATTTAGTCAAATCAACCATACTAATTTGGTTATTTATTTTCCCTAAGGTGCATACTAAATTTAAGTTCATAGTTAGTAAGCCCTAAGTTACACATATTACATCTAGTAGATACCTATAAAATTTAATAGGCTACCTACATGCTACCTTTAAGCACATGTAGGTATTTAAATGTAGTACATTAATTAGATGATATTTAATAATTGATAATTAATATTCAATAATTTATGATTAATATTTGATATAATTAATTAATCACCAAATAAATGTTAATTAATAACTAAAAACTAATTTATCCATCAAGTTGCTAGTTGTTTAATTAATATTATTTAATTGTCAATTTCATCTAATTTTTTAGTTAGTATTAATTCATTATATATTAATTGATAATTTTTAATTCATAATAATTAATCAATAATGAGTATTTAATATTAAATAACCAAGAATCAATAATTAATAGCAAATAATTAATAAGAAATAAGAAATAAGAAATTATTAAAAAATTAATTGTATTACATGATTTATCTATAATTGATAGTAATTAATCTATCATTTTTATTTATTTATATTAATTATTAATTAATTGAATTAATAGCATGTAGTAGCCTACTAGGTGTAAGTACCTACATGTTATCTAGGTAGATACTTGGTACATGATATAACCTTCTACTTAGATAAATAATACAAAAATATTGAAGTTCATCGATGAATGTTACAATATGTGCATCAAAATAAAAAATTCAATCAAGTTTATTACAATATGATGACAAAAATTTTCAAGTGTTGAAGTGGTAATCCAATGGTAAGGACTTGACACCCCAAAGTGAAGGTGAAGAGTTCAAGTCCTCACACATACCACATTGACTACCTAGGTTTTATGTGGTTTAGATTGTTAGCCTAGGCCACCTAGGCAAGTAGGTCTAAAGTTGGCCATTTAGCCTAGGCTAAATAATGTAGGTATGTAAATTATTTTATTTTATTTTGTACATTAATTATTAGGTAGTGTGAGTAGCTAAATTTATAAATAAATAAATAAATAAGATTATAATTATTATATAATATATAATTATTACTATGTAATATATAATATATAATAATTATTTTAAAATGAAGTCATATAGAGGATCTATCAAAATATTGTTGACTAGTAAAAAAGACAATAAAAAAACCAACCAAAAAGACCATAAAAAAGACCTAGTCAAAATTGTTGGATTCAAAAGGACTTGTCCAAGATGGCACCTTGGTCAAGTCAAATAAGGGCCATTCGGGGTGCCTTTTGACCAATTTTCCTAGGAAAAAAACCTTGTTTTCTTGTAGTGTTCTATAGAAATGGCAAAACGTTAAGGACATTTTAAAGTTTTAAAATCATGGATATAACAAAATTCAATGCATCACTTAGTAACCAATGACCATGAGATTGGTTTAGAATACTAATAGTCACAATAGGGGAAAAACAGTCAACAACGATTTAACAATTGTGCCATGTAAGAGGTGGTGGTACTTGGCTAGCTACCTTCACAACAATTTGCCTACTACAGCAAAAAAATATAGCATGCCAAAAGAACAATGCCTCTTGAAACAAAATAGTTTAACAATTTCACTTAGACAAAACAAATTAAAAATTTCAAACAAAAATTACTAATTTCACTAAATATTAAAAAAGGTTTAAAGTTCACCTTGTTTTCATTAGGATATTGAGTTTCCTAGGACATATTCCAGAAATTAACACAAGCTTTGGTCCCCATTTGTCTACCCTTCCTAGATTTTTAAAGCTAGGTTATATATTTTTGCAAATTTTCCTAGGCTGTTTTGATAGATACATATATTAGATTTTTGCACACTTTCTCATTAGTTGTAGCATTTTGACATGCTTTGGGAAAAGAATGCCCAAAACAAGTACCATTGAAGCTTTTTTGTAAACTTAATGTTTCAAAATTAATAACAAAAGCAAAATTCATTGCATTAAGGTTGGAACCTTCATTTTTCACATATGTAATGAGTTTTTTTCTTAAACCAAATTTGTTCAACAAATCTGTCAAATTTCAAACCAATGCATGTTTAGAAGTTTTTGTAGCTTCAAACAATCCAACAATAATATGTTTAGGTTACTAGTTAGATCTCAAAAAAAAATGACAACTAAAGCAAAAATATCATGTGTTCCTTTATTCATCCATGCATCAAAGCTAAAACTGTCTTCTGGAAGGAAAATTAATTCATCGACACAAATGTAATATTTTGAACCAAACACTTTCAACAAATTGAATTAGTAAATTATTTTTTACAATTAACAAACTAAGGTGTTCATCAAATTCCTTTTGTCGCATATCATTTTTTTGAATGAATCCTTCACAACAATTTTTTTTGATATGGATAATCTAGATGGACTAGGACATTTTTTTGCTAGTTGTTTTGCCACTTTTCTTTCATTAATTTATTTACTTCTTCTTCAAAATTTTATAAACAAAAAAATGATCAACATCCACATGTTTTTTATGGTTGTTATTCCATTTGTTTTGTAATATGAAATTAATCCTTTCCTTGCTTGTGTTCTTGGATTAGTTACATTCACAAGTGCATTAAAACATAGAAAACATCACATTAGTTGTGGATGATCCAAGTTCACAGGTTGGTTAGCATTTATATAAAAAAACAACCAACACAATGCATTTCTTCCTTCTGGTTTCCACATTTTCTTTGACTATGAAGTTTTTTCCACAATTTTTTTTTGATTATGAAGTTTTTTCAAATTCTGGTTTATCAATTTTTCATTTTTAGTTTATGAATATTTTTTAGTTTCAAACTACAAACTAGGATTTATTGCAAACTTTTCTTCCACATTATTTTCTTCCATAATAACTTCATTCATGACAATATCACAAGTTTCACTTATTCTATTTTGATTTTTTAATGATTATTCCATTTTGTAGTTTTCACAAGAGATTTAGTAGAAGAAAAATTTTCAAGTTTGCTTTACCAAAATTATCTTCAAGAATGAATACAATTGCAAAATAAACAAAAGACTATCCAATAAGTTTGAAGGCTCATGAAAAAACAATTACAAGATTTTACAAAACAAAGGGGTTAAGGGTTCAAAACATGAAAAAATAGTATAAAAAATGAATGAAAAAAAAATAATGTAATGTTCAAATCAATGTTTAGGGAAATCCAGAAGCATGTCCAAATGTAAAAAAAATTTGCAAGACAATGAACCAAAAACATGTAGCAAGCAAGTGAAAACAAGCATGCAAGGTGATGATGGTAGAGCATGTGCGAACAAAGCAGACATGCAACAAGTAGATGGAAATAGGCAATGGAGGTGCTTCAACTCAAAAGAAAAAAAACTAATATTTGGAACTTTGAATGACACAAAGACACAACAGATAGCCAAAAAACAAAAAAACACTTTTGCAAAGCTTGGAAATTAAAATTTGAGAGGGAGTAAGAGTGTGAGAGGAAGAGGGAGTGAGGGTGGGAGTTTTTGAGGAGAGGAAAACACCTGTTAGGTGCTGCCAAACCCTAAACCGTGATTGTGTTAGCTTCTTCTTCCCTAGTTTCATCCCCAGTTTCTGATTTGCATTACATACCACACCTTTCCTGCTGCTCACACCCTTCATTAAATCAAGTCTTGTTACAATAAGATCCTGCAGTTTTTCTGAACTGACACCCAGTTTCATGAAACAGCACTTGATTTGGCTCAATTTATCAATAAAATCAAATTGGGGATGAAACAAAATGTAGAGGGTCAAAATAGGACCCAAAGACAAGATGACTCTATGGATAACTCCAATGTACCCAATATCCAAAAGGACTAGGCTTTAGGCTGGTCTTCTCCCTTTGTGTAAAGAAGCGATGGTTGGTCTCTTTCAGTGTCCAGGTCCAATTCCCCACTCTAAAGGCATTTGACCACACCATTTTCTCTGAGGACTGGTGAGGCCCAAGGGCTCTTTAACTTTCACTTTCCTCACATTGTTGATTTTGAGGTGATTTTGTTGAAAATTTGTTGTCGAAGTCTGGGGATATTTTGTGACTGAAATAATCACAAGTATCAGTTGTACTTAAGGACACTTTATCACTGTATGGAACTCTAATCAAAGCAACCAAAAGGAAACAGACCTTTAGGACTGCAGAGTGTGAAAGAAAATAGTGAAAGAAAGCGTTTTCCCCCGGGCCCCCCGCCCCATACTCCCAAAATGTGTTTTGACTTGGTTTTGGAATATAAGAAACTCCCTGTACCCTTCACTTTAGCACCATGTCAGTTGGCCAAACTACACTTTCACTGTCGGACACAGCTGGAGTTCTGAAGTCATGTCAAAACTTAAAAAGACCATGCAGATTAGGGATGCATTAGTCAGTGGGGTCTCTAGTGTTGGGAGGATCTATCGTCTGGATCCAATGTATCTCTTTTCTCTCTCTCTTTCTTTCTTTCTTTCTGTTGTGCTCCAGATACGAAGTTTTTTGAAGATATTATGTGCATTTGATTCATAATATTTGTACACATTTCTTACATATTTCTTTCTAGAAAATATGTGCACAAAGTTGCATGGGGGTTTTTGTTTTCCAATTTCTGTGATATAGCCAAATTGGTGATCATCTATAAGAAAATTTAGTCAAATTTTGCAAGAAGAAAATATGAAACTAAAAAAAATCTAGCATCTTTCTATATTTTTGACTACTTGGTGCAAGTTAGGATAGAATCTGGGGATTTTTTTAAAAAATTAATTTTTCTTCCCAAAATTTAGAAAACTATAAAACTCAGAAAACACCAAACTTTCATCAATTTTTGACCATTTGGCTAAAGTTTGTAAAAACTAAAAACCCTGGCACAAAACCTATCATTAAACTACTGATATTTGAGCCTGGGTAAACATGCCCATCCATGGGCATGACAAAATCGTGTATTGTTCTCCCAATTCTAGCATGAATGGCTTCATATCACTAAAGGGGAACCACCTGCAAGCAGACATACATGAACTGGAAAAATCAAAACCCATGACAATGGCAGAAAGCTAGATTCACTTCCCAATGTGCTGCAAAATCTGCCATTCATGTAAATATGGGGTGCTCACAATAGTGCAGGCAGCCTAATATGTCAAACCTAGCTTATAAGCTGCTTATGGTGACATTGGGACCTGCAATTCAACCCCTACTGTGATGGTACATAAAGATTAAATTGCAGGTCTGTATAAGTCCAATTTCTTGTATTTAATTGGCATGTTTTCTGACTACAACAAAAGGTGTCCATGTACATAAAGTGATTTCATTAGATTTTGACTGATCCCAGATAATGGGATCTAATGGGGATAAAATGAATTCACTAATTTACTGAACAGGGAGTAGTGAAATGCACCCACATTTTGTAATAATGTCCTTATTTGTATGTAGCACAAATTGATTGCAGAAATGCAACTTTCACTAGCTATACATTTCTTGATGTACAACTTCAATGAGATTGAACAAACACTGTTCATGCATACTGATATATTGCTGATGTAAAATTTGTTCAATATGCCATGTGTCCAAATTCCTAAAAGAAGGATTTTGAGACACCCAAATGGACGGCCAGCTGGGTTCTCGTTAGAATGCACATGTATCACAGAAACACTGTTGTGAATTGTTTGCAGAGGTAATTTTCTGTGTAGTGGTGTGACTTTTATTGTTGAGCTGCAAAGAGAAAGTGATTCAAGAAGCTTTATAGTTGAGCTGGAGAAAGAAGTAAAGCGTCAGCACACGATGAAAGTTTTTGGGCATGGGAAAGCTTTTGGCTTGACGGTCCAACAGATTTGTTGCTCTTGAGATGGCAATTTCTGCCAGCATTGTTCTTCAATTTCTTTGACTTGCACACACAGCTAGCTCTGCCTTTCGTGCTTTTTTCCATACAGTGAAAATGGACTTTTTCTGTTGTGTCAATACTGCAGGATAGGCTTTCATGGAATGCACTATTTCTGTAATTCAATTTCAAAAGGAAAAAGACATTGTGCCCAAAGTTGCTTCATACCAGAGGGGTCATTGCAATGCCTAATTTGCATTCCTAATAAACCATTCACAATTTAACAACTGAAGGGAAAACTGGAGTAATCTCTGTTGGAAAAATTATGACAAACAACTGCTGTAGCAACTAAATAAAGCTAGTACAAAATTGGAACCATGACTACTTGAGAGTAACTTTCTATGGCCATTCCAACTACAAATGTTTTTTACATGCACACATTGTTGTTTCCAACTTTACAAAACTGGGTATTTAACAATAATTTTGGCACCTTGATAAATGTAGTGTTCAATCTTGTAAGAATCAAGCAAACACCATTTGTTTCATGGAAGAGACTGGAGAGCTGGAAGCAACAAATGAGTAAATTAAGTATGATGTAAGCACCAAATCATACTTTCGCCACTTTGACACATGTTTGTTGAATAGTTAAATTATTTTTGAGAATTCCATTTGGACAAATGAGATCAGTTTCAAATATTTCATCAGATTCTTTATTTTCCTTCAGAAATTTTTTTCTCAAAAAAAAAATATTGAAAATTTTGACATTTCTGAAAATAATATAATTAGTGTCGAACTGCCCCAGGTACTAACTATGATAGTGTCTCACCTTATACTGTCCAATTTTCCATGGGTGAGGCTTTGGGTGAACCAGCATGCACACTAGTACCATGGTAAAATCCAGTGTTGGGTGGGTATCATTTTTTGCCAGATTCGATTTTCACAAAATGAATTGCAAAAGGTTTCAGTTCTCATTTTTTAATTAAAAAAATTAATTAATTGAGTCAGGGTATCAATATTTTTATTAAGAAATTTAATTGATTCTCACGATATGATATGGATTCTCGTAAATTTGAGAACAGTCGATTATCATTTGACGATTCTCACCAACCATTTATTAAAATTTTTTTAAATAAAAAATTCTTTAAAATAAAAAATAGTGATTTTATTCTTTTTCTTAAAAATAAAAAATCATAGTTATCTGTAAAGTAAGGAAAACACAGCACCCGAACCCTGCGTTTCGTCAAACATGGAATGAGATTTTTAAAAAAAAACTTGCAAAAAAAAGTACATTAGCATAAAAGGGGAGGGGGGGGTTTGAAACTCACAAAACTGAGTTTCATCCTGTCTTTCCATTTTCCTGAGCGCCTCCACTGATGACACATATATTTTCACTGCTCCTACCTGTACAACTATCATAATTCGTTCGAACCTTGTGCATGAAATGCACAACCTTGTTTAATTGTGCATTAAACCTTGTACACTGTACCCTGAGAACCTGACCCGAGTAAGGGGCGGTCTCAGTATTTAATTTTTATCCGGTTCTCATTTGTATGAGAACCGGTAGTCAGGGTTCCAGTCAGGGTATCAATGATGATGATACTCTGAGGGGTTCAAATAAGGATAACCGGGTGATACCTGAGAGCATTTTTGATACCCGCCCAACACTGGTAAAACCTGCTCTAAGTGCATAAACTAAAATAGTTTCTGGGTCCTCCTGAGCTGCTTGTGTTCTGTTTCTCTTTGCAATGGATTTCTCAGTTTGTGTAAAAAAAAAGGAGGAAAAACAAAAAAAAGTTTCTGAAACTCATACTTCATGCAACTACTCGTCTGAGGAATGCCCATCATAAATGAATTTCCTGGTATGATTCAGCCTATTTGTGAATGCTGACAGAGCAATGCCCGGCACCTACTCATGCTAATAATCTCCCCCTAAGTCATGGACTTGACATGGTCACCCAAAGTGGAACTTGAAACCTTCAGACTATGAATGTTCCCATTTCATTGACAATCATTCGGACAAACGTTCCTTTTGCAAACCCAATGGGTGTGTCAGCTTGGGGGACATGTGGGCAAGAGTTCACAAATATAAGAATTGACCAGGCTGAGACTTGTACACCAGTCTTCCTATATCATCTGAGTCAATGAATCACAAGTGTTAAACCGGCCCAGAAACATTTCATGTTGAAAGAGAAGATGAAAACAAGCCCTAAGTATGTGAACGCCTAGTGCTGTAGTAGCCTAGCAGGTTCAGCACTTTGATGTTGAATATTAAATAAATATATATTTTACAAATATTTTGGCATAACCATTAAGACAGTATTAAGATGTACTTTTTACTTGTTAAGTACACCTTAATAAAATTTCAAAAGTCCTGAATTATTTTTTTCTCCTAATTATTTAGTGCTGGATCTCATAGGTTATTAGGATGAATTCAACATTGGTACCCACAAACTTAATCTTGGTTCATTGTCATTGCTGTTTAGCTTGCAAATGAGTCACAAAAGTTTACTACAGCTGCATGGATTGGATCTGCAACTTTTGCACACACAATGGATATACTATTCATTTGTATTGTTTGAAGTTAGCTACATTATTTGTTGCGTACCTAGTTTATTCAAAATGGGATTTAAGTACATGAATATATTTGCCTACACAATGTGAAATGATTCACTACAAGAGAATTTTTTCTCACACAAAAAGCCATGGCTCATGAGACATGTGTGAGGTAAACCTTGAGGTTTCATCCATTACAACGTACAATATGTGATATTTATTGTGACATATATTGTATTAAGGTGGCAATCGGACATTGGGTAATGGTCAGGTTGGGTGCATTGCTTTCACAAAATCATTATTAAAAAATATTCTCAATGGCCCAAAAACCAGAAGTCATAAAATTGTATACAAGTTTGCATTCTATAACAAAATAGAATTGCACAAAACTGTAAACCAAAATGTCATTTGTAACCTTTAAACATGCACCATAAAATATTAAAGCCCATATCCATTGTTTAGTTTAGGATTTTGGTTTTATTTCTTAGGAATCAAATCACATTGAAGTGTAAGGTTTGTGGGGTTATAGTTAATGATACTAGAGTCTAGTTGCACACCATTCTCTTGTGCTATTTTATAAGATTAAGATAAGATGGAAACTATTACATTACTTGAGTTTGATGTTAAATTTTTTTTGGAACAACCTATTCCCACACTTGCTACTTTTCATCCTATTACATTAACTTAATCTTGAGGATGATATGAAATGTAAGTTTGAAGTTTATTTCATGATTTCAAGGTTGTCCCATTCTTTTAAGTATCGTGTTACAAATCTATTTGAAAGTGGAAAAAAATACATTTATAAAAGGAAATATTTTAGTTTCATATCAGGTTGTTATAAATGGATTGCATATATTCCTGTCACTATGAAACTGGCATAATTTATATTCTTTTGCTTCAGCAAATATATTCAATATTTATTTGGGCAATACCCACTTTTAGTCAAAAGAATTCTTCATTGTGAGAGAAGGCCATACATGAGGCCATTGGTGATAAATGTGGATTAGCCACCATAAACAAGACTTTACATTTCATTCATTCATTAATGCTTTTCTAGGTCATGGATTGAAAGGATATTTGAAACAATGTTATTCTAGTGGCAAGTAAGGATTCTAGTCAAATTTGATTTTCACCCATTATGATTTTGGAGTTTTTTTTCAAGATCACCCTCTCTTTACTTTCATTTGTCACAGACCTAAAACATATTTATTAGGATGAACCTACTCACAATCATCACATAATTTCCATGAAGATATCTTGGCAAGAACAACAAATCAAATGGCATTCATTTGCCTCTTGAATTGTTAACATTTGTTTTGGTAAATCTGCTTCACATTATTGAGATTTATATATTGTGATGCATGATAGCCAATCAATTTACCCATGCCAATGGCGATGCACACTATGATTGGTACAATCACTCCTCACTAGGTACTGAAGTCCATCATCAAGTACCACATACCGATTTGAGAAGAGCATGTTGTCATCACTAGCTCACCAGTATCTTTTTCTTCAATTTTGTGAAGTTGCCACACTAGAAATCATCCACAAGGAGATTTACCCAGGTTTGGCTATAGACCAGCTATGAAAGCAGAAATTTATCAAAATCCTTTTATATACTGGCTACTTGCTTGAACAATGTGTTTAGAAAGATGGCAATTTTTAAAAGAAACTTCTCCATTTTTGGCTCTTTTCTTTTTAAAAGGGAATATTCAACAAAATATTATTTTAAAGAAAATTCCCCCCCCAAATGGGGGAAATTCACCACCACAATGGAAATGTGCTGCTCACGCACTTGGTATACTTAACTTTCTAGAAAGTAGATTAGTCAATTTGTTCATGAACTTGTTAAACATCCCCCTTTGATTCCTTTGGTTTAGAATCCTTCAACTTGACATCCTTTGGTTTATGATGGCATTTGGATTTGTTATCCATCATGCCTGTCAGTTTTCTTTCTTGTTTTGAAATGGTTGAAACAAAAAATGAAACATTACTATGGATACTTCTATACAATAACTTCCTTTTACATGTGGTTATGGGCATTAAATTGAAGGCACAGAGGAATGGATGTAAATGGCTTTAGCTATCCTAGACATTTGAATGTTCAAACATGACTCTCTCTTTTAAAATTGTAGTGTAGAATGCAATGAGGGGTTGTTGCATTAGCAATTGGATATAAACTTGAATCTAAGCGCTTTTAAATATTTTATTTTATTTTATTCCAATATTCATGCATAAGGCAGCTCGAGTAGAATATCGTAACAATATTCCTTTTTTGACATGCTTGTGGCTTGCAAAAAATACACTTATGGAGATTTCTAGCATACAATTAGTTACATATGATATTGTCGGTGAACTTATTCCTATGGTAAGCATATGACAAGCTCATGTATACTTTATCATAAGAATTTTCCTTCTTCCTGTATTGAATAAATATGTGTGTTGTAATTTTTGTCACTAGCTAGCACAACTAGCTCATGGTGAACGTTCTTAACAAGGTCCTTGCTTAGAAGCTCAAAAAACATAGGTCACTTGAGCAGTCGATGATGAGACAAAAAAATGATTTTGTTAGCAATAACTTTCATGTAATTGGTCAAATTTGTAAATTTGAGTTTTGACTCCATGTGTTAAAGGCTGACAATGTCCTGAACTATTTATATGTTCTAGCTATGTGATGTTGATGAGCTTAGGTTTAGCAATGTGTGCAACAGCATGTATATAGTCAGCTCTTCTCCCTCACCCACATTCTATTGGATAGACCTTAGAGCATAGGTTATACATATTTGTTCCTTCTGTTAACCACAGTTCAGGGATGCTTTTCCCATAGTCTTTTTTCCTTCTGAAGGAGCCACATTGATTGGTCCCTCACCAATTTTTCTTGGATATGGGCCAGTCCCCACATGAGAAGCACCCCTTTGACCCCCACCCCCCAAAATAGTACCAAAGACATTCTTCCCTATGGCCTTCCAATACATGAAAGTTGAACTATGGCCAAAGCATGTGGGATAAATCTGAGGTGCTATTGGGAACGTCTTGGGGCCACTTTGGGAAGCCAATGGGAACATCAATGGAACACATTGAGAACGGAAGAAAAATCCCTCTCCCCCACCTCCTTGGGGCAAGGATATGAGATAATGTGTGGTGCTACTAAGAAAATTCGTGGAAACACATTTCAAACTTGTTGTAAACATTTTTGGGAACTTGGTGGGAACAGACTGGCAAAATCAAAATCCAGAAAAATCTTTCCCCCCAAAACAGAAACATATGACTTTATTGCAATGATAGCACATTGTGACAACATTCAAAAATATGAGTGGGCCTTCTTCCACCATCTTCCTTTGTAGGGTCCCCACTTTTGCACATCATTGCAAATTATTTTAAACTTGCTTTTTTGTACTCCCCTTGAATCTAGTTCAAGTGATAAGTTCCAATAAGAATAATCAAGAAGTTTCATAAGTCATTACATTACATGACAAGAGATTAGAATCATAAGAGCATGTCTTGTGAACTAGGGTCTGACAACAATGTTAAAATGTTTCACTATGAAAGAATGCAACTTTGTAATCTTGTTGGTGACAAAGGAAGGTGAAGGTGGAGCTTGGTGTTTACAAGACTAATTAGGATGTGCACTTCAGATGTAGCTCTTTGATGATGCCAACATCACGGCTAATGGTAGCTAGTGGTGACAAGTGTCATTGTTTCAGTCATAGAGTGGCTATTGCCATCAACATGATAGAGGTGATCTGGATTTCTTTTCCTTTTTCCAACAATTTTTTTCCTTCATATGTTTCTAGCTCAACTGTTTCTCCTCTAGCAATTAGGCTACATACATAGATCCTGTAAAAACAGAGAGCAGCTGCCTCTGTCTCATTGCCTGCTATTTTCGCCTGCACTAATACTCCCCTCCATGAACATATTCATTTTTGTTTTTAATGCTTTTTTTAAGTTTTTGGTAAGCAAATGGAAAGAATCCAACGCCTTTCACATGCACTAAACTTACTAGCTCATCTTTTAATGTTTGGAATTTTGTGTATGCAATTCCAGGAAACTTGAAAAGGCCAACAACTGTCACAAAAAACAGTCCAATTCTGTGTGCCAGTTGACCATTACCCGGTGCTCTCGTGCTGATGGATACGATTTAGAAATGATTCTGATAAGGGCATTACATGGTTGGAAGGAACTGGTGTCAGCTGAGTGTGGATCGCCCCTTTTTGTCCTCTTTAAGAAACATCCAGTCTTCTTCATAACTGCATGTTTCCACATTTCGACACCCAGAGTGGACCAGCAGGCACCAGCGCGTCATCCACTGGATGCCGGATGATGCCCCTTGTGACTCAGTTGTGGATGACCGTCAACCCAGTTAATACAGTGTTTCAGCTTGGTAACCGATTCTCTAAGAAATAGGTGATCACAAGGTATGCAAATGGTTTACACATAGGTAAGGGCGATTTTTAATTATTACCTACCTACTAACAACCAACCTCCAGGCATGTTGTTAGGAGTAAAAAAGCAACTCACTAGCAACTGGCGTTTGTTCGTTGATTCTTTACGTTTATGAAGAACTTGCAGTTTTGGTTCCAAAAATAAAATTAGAATGGCTTCAATTTTTCACATAAATGAAACAGGGAATTCGATGGGAATCTGATTATGGGTCCAGTTCTTACAAAATTCCAGTGTTGGTTATGAGAATTAGACCCAGTTGCAGGTAACCCAAACTGGAACCAATGGTTAACTTCCAGTTAATCTCCATTTAGCCTTTGGTTCAAGTCTTTGTTTTTAGGAAAACAAAAAATTCAAAAATGTTGGTTTAGGTTCCAGACATAAATAGAATGGAGAACATGGTTTTGGGTATCTTGTTCTTAAAATTATATGGTTTCCAGTTCCAAAAATCAGACCCAATTCTGGTTTAGGTTTTTGTAATCACAACCAGAACCTGTCGTTCTAACCTGACAAAGGGGGTAACTGGCCACAACACTGGAGCTAACCACCCTGCTTGTGGGTAAGCAGGTAGTCAAAAAAAGCAACTGAGCTAATCACGCTGGTTATCTAGCTGGGGAATTGGAACCTAACAAGAAAACTATTTCGCCACCACTTGCCATCCATCCATCCATCCTTCATGGTGCACTGGTGGGTGCTGGTTCTTCACCATGGCCAAGATTTACTTACTTAAATTCAAAGTGTGATTAGAGAGGGAGACAGTAAAGAGTAGTGTCTGATCAGTCAGGGACCGCTGATGGTGCATAGCATGGTCACGTTATACGATGTCTAAAACAAAAAGTGGTGTTGGTACGACGGAACTGGAGGAGCCCAGTCCGAAGAAGAAGCGAAAGGCGAGGCAAAGAAAGCCACGCAAATTATGACAATCTGGTATTTGGAAAGTCCAGAAAATTTGACGCTGAGAACGGCGCTCAAAATGGTGGGCCATGATGGCTCTCTCTCTCTCTTATTCAGCTCCCGCCCATTTACCAGCATTGCACCCCTTTTTTTTGCTGGCTATATGTAGCCAAAATGCTATGTTAAAAAATTAAATGTGCTAAAATCATGTTCATTTTGAGATTTTCAATAGCCAGAATTCGACCAAAATTTAAGGAATATGGCCAGCAGGTTTCTATACATTGTTCAAGTAGAAGTAGCCAAAAATCGTCCATAAGATGATTGAGCCAGATTTGGCTACAAACTAGATAAGTAGAAAAAAAACCAGAACCCTCTAGTATTCTTGGCTAACTAACTACTGGAACTTATCACAAAAATATGACAATTTGGATTCCTATTTGGATTTTTTCAAAATCTGGAGAATTTGGGCCAATTTTAGCCATGAAAAATCCTTTGTACAGGTTGAAATCATATTTTTTCAGGTCGACATTTGGCGAAATTTCGCCCAACAAAAAAGAAACACCTAGCTGCCCGGGACCAGACGGCGTCCAAAAAGTGGTGCTCCTTGGGGTGGGGGCCGGCGACTCTCTTATTGAACACACTGAGCCTTTAAAGCCCAACAGCATTTGGACAATGAGTCCAGCAGCAGTCAAGTTTGTAAGCACCGAGACAGCTTCCTGCAGTTTTGAAATTTAGAGAGATCAGTTGGGTGCCGGCTGCTAGTGCCTACCACAACAGCAGCAGCAGCGTTGTTGAATCAGAGCAACCATGGCTCAGATGATCAGTCCCTTGAAGCGAACGGAGTTTTGCACTTCTTTGAGGTTCAAGGAGTTGCTAGTACCGTTGCTAGCGATGGTGGTGTCACTTCTCTTTGCGTCTCAGCCTGGTGCGTCTACTGACTTCTGATTATTATTCTAACTAGCTAGTTAGCTTAGCTTACTCTGATATCGACTAACTGCAGCATACCTGTCTGTGGTAGCTGGTCTATTGTCTCCTTCACTTGTCATCAAATTCAATCAGAGTGCATGTTAGCTAGTTGGAGCCTGTGATTACAAGATGGGGAATTTGGAACATACCTTGTATTTGGAGTTCTAATGAAAGTTGGGAGGAGAACATTCAGACTTTTAGTGCAGGAACCATGTGTAGATTTCAGTCTGGTGAGATTATGGATCTAGCTAGATGGGCAAAACGGCTGGTGGCCACAGGAGAACAAAATTTACAGTTGGAACATGCAGGAGCGATTCTAAAGAGGTTTAGAATTTGAAGAAATAGCAAGTTTGGGGAGGAGATGACCAACCCCTCCCCCAATTGATGTTTAAGAATCCTGAACCAACATTTCACTTAGCAGATTCATGAGGTATAATTTCGTGATCAAATCATCAGCGCTTGCAAGCAGGTCTGCATCAAGACCCAAGTGATCATGAATTTAGTGTTGAAGAAAGCATGAAAGGATGATGCAAAATTCTTGTTTTCAGTTTCATTTTCTCAACCTAATATCTACCTGGTTTTCTAGCATGCGGCATAACAAATTGATGAGCGTTAGATGAACTTTCCTTGAGCTATAATTTCTTTTCGAATTTTCTTTTTGTGTGGAAAACATTCTTAACAAAGGCCCTAGTCATCCATCTGTAGCACAAGTAGAGCTAGTGTAGGAATCTCTGTTAGTTAATTCTGGACTTCTTTTGACTTGTTGATTGGGATCAAGTTTCCTGCTTGACATTAGTACTGTTTATTTGTTGGATCATCCTGGGGCAAAACAATATTAATATTTATCGTGGCACCGTCTGGTGCCCCCCCGCCCCCCAAAATCAAAGTTCTTTTTCAAATTTACTTTCAAATGGTCCATTGTTAATTCTGGACTTTTCAAAAGTCCAGAATTAACTAAATACATGATGTGTATGTTAATGCGCTATGGAGTGTTGACATCGTTCACTCTGCTACCAATTGTGTGTATCTTTGCAGTCTACAGTGGATCAATTGGGGCCACTGGTGTTAGCTAGAGAAAGGACTCCTAACTAACCTGGTTCTTCGTTTTCACAAAGTAGCGTATTCTCATGTAGTGGGATGTTGGCCACTGCACAGTTCATGTCTTCATCTAGTAGTGAAGCGCAAGAAAACAAGGTCTCTAAGCTGCTCCATCTGGAGAACCAACCATACCCATATTAATTCTTGGGTTACATAATGAACACTAGAGAGAGCGAGAGAGATTCTGACTAATATAGGAAACTGCCAACATGTGCAGGAATGGGTGGTTTTCTGCCTGCAATGCCGGAGCTGCTGTTGCATACATCTGGAATAATACCAGATGTGGTACCAGATGTGGCAGACGGATACGAGGATCTTCCGGTCTACTTCGACAACACTTTCGTGTTCAACGGAGAGCACTTGAACATTCACCAGACACTCCGAGAGCCCCATATCCCAGTGCAATCCATAGGCCACGGTTTCAGTGGAGAGTACACCTTGGTTCTGGTAGATCCTGATGCTCCCAGTCCCTCCGACAAAAGCTTTAGCCAAGTCATTCATTGGATCGTCACCAACATTCCTTACAACGTCCCAAGTGATCAAGGTAATTGGAATTAATTATCATAACCCCCAACCAGTTATTTATTTATTTATTTTATTTTTTGGAGGGGCAAATTTTCTCACCTTGGGGACACAAGAAAATCCACTGTCGCTCATACAAAGGATTTTTTTGAAAAAAAAGTGTCAAAGTCGACAGATTTTTGAGGAATTCTTTTTTTCGAAATTGCCATATTTTGAAATATATTGAAATATGGCAATTTCCAGCCAGGTCGCCACAATATAGCAGGATTCTTAATTTTTTCTACTTTCCTCTCTGACCTGTAATCAAATTTGCTTAATTCCTCTTGTAGGTGATGACTACATTACAAAATTGAGAAAAACAAATCCCTGCCCCCACACTCACTCTCTCTGGAATTCATTTTTTTCTTCTAAATTTTTTTGAGAAATTGAGCTGCACCTTACTTTGCAGAAGTTAACTCACTAAAGTTTAGATCCTTATTTAAGTCACCATGCTGATTTGAGCGCTTGTTTGAGGGTGTAATTTGATGCTGTAATTATCCCTGTTCCATCCCTGATTTGAGTGGTAGCTAGTAGCTACAGGGCGGTGAGTGAACCTGGGTACAGACAATTTAATGAAACTGGGTATCAGTTCACAAGAATTGTAGGATTTTTCTTCTGATTGTTTTTGCTTGATTTAATGAGGAATATGAGTTTCTGACAAGTATTCCCAATTTTTGAGTTGCACCTACTTTGCAGAAAACTTACCAGATAAGTTATCTTTAAGGTCATCCTGTATTTGAGCCCTAGTTTGACACTGTAATTCCTCTTTCATCCCTGATTTGAGTGTAGCTGTAAACTGAGTGAAACTGGGTATCAATTCACAAGATTTCCAAGATTTTATTCTAACAAGATTTGCTTGATTTAGAGAAGAATTTGAGCAGCAGTGAAGGCTTAGGTAAGGGAAAAACAAACTGGGGTAGGAACCCATGTGAGGACCAATTTAGGTGAGAAAACCAGTTTGGTTCAATCTTTTTCTTATTCACTATTATCATCTTGAAATTTAGTTTCATCTCCAGTTTTGGCAAAACTGCGGCCCAGTAACCACAGGTTGGGATCCTTAGGGATACCTCTACTTTTTCAAAAAAAATTCCAACTATGTACAAACAGAAGTCATAGACCAATCTCTAGATTAAAGAAACACTAAAGTTTTGAGCATTGCTGAAGCTTTGATTTAAAGGGATTTCAGTTGACCTTTCTGCCTCTTTAGAGTTATTTCATAGTACAGAACATTTCACTTTCTTGTCAACTGCTCATTCTGCACTTTAAAGTGCGGATGCTGCAATTTGAAAGGCCGATTCTGCAATTAAAATGAAAAAAAGGGCAACTAAAGAACTTTATTTTAGAAAAATGCACCCCTAAAGCGTATTCTGTCACCTCCTTAGTGTCACTATGGCTTGACCTACTGGCCTCTCCCTAGCGACTCACAAGGAAGGTGCATTCTCTTGTACCACTCAATAGGGTTGCAGATAGGCCTTCCTGGTTTCTCACCCATCCCATTTACTTATTATTCTATTGGATTTGGTGTATCCATCTTAGCTTTAGTGACCAGATGCTGACACAAAGTCCAAAACCAAGGTCATTTGAGTGCATGTTTTTATGTGTGTGATTTTATGAGTGCGGATCTAGAAGCATACAATCTAGTAACATTGATCTAATATTGCACAATAGATCACTAGTGGAAACTATGTGTACCAAGACTGGCATGAATTTGTTTTTTTAAAGGACCCAACACCAGGACTAGGCTGGTACGAAAATTGTAAAACATGCCCAATACCAGGACTGGACTGATATGTTTAAAAGTCAATACCAGTCCAACACTAGTTTAAAAAATACTCAATACAAGGACCACACTGGTAGGTTCAAAAGTGGATACCAGTCCAGATACCAGTACAATACTAGTAGTTCAGAGATCTTTAACAATTTTTCGTACACTGCACTTAGGCCTCATCCAAAGTTATGTGACTTTCTAGTGATCAAGAGATTGCAAGTGAGGTGCTTTCTTTGACAAAGTTTGTGGACATGCAGAAGTACATAAAGTTGGGACAGTTATCGAACCATACCTACCCCCCTCGCCCATTGCTGGCACACATCGCTACACATTTCTGCTGTTTGAGCAAGTAAGTGTACTAAGAACCTTTTGCATCTCCAGACTTAGATCACTAGTGGAAACTATTGTCAAAGAGTTAACAGTGAACCATTTCATAGACCTTTTCCAGTGATTGTAAGTATTTTGAAAACTTCTGTTATAATTGGTTGAACTGGGGTTAGTTTGAACTAATTTTGTTGTGTTGATGTTTGCAGCCAATTTCACACTTTCACCCGCCTGCACCTGACTCCCGAATTCTTTTCAATGTAACATCATGGGCCAAGATCCATAACCTAGGAAAACCTGTGGCTGGGGTATTTTTCCAAAGTACAGCAGGCAAATATTTGGACAATTATCTGGACACCCTTTAAAGGTTTAAATCTCAATATACACTGGATAAATGCAGACATGTCATAGGTGAAGTTTTAGGGCATGAACAGAATCATTTTGCTCATAAGTGTAAATATTGTGACATTATTAGACACATGCTTCCCTTCTTATACATATAATCACCAACTTTTAATACTCGATATATGGAATAGAATATAACCAATGGTAGTAAATCAAGAGAGCTGTTTTTCCTCCATAATCTAGTAGTTCAACTTTTCTATGTTGTATGGATTTTGAATCTGCTTCCATGGTCAGACTGTTGCCTCATGGGGCTATATGTATGGGCTTTTGCTCTTGAATATTAAAGCATAATCTATGCAAATTTGGTTACTAATTACACCCCTTTGATCTAATGTGATTTAGTATGAGAATCTTATTTGATATATAGATGACTTGTCATCAAGGTTCTCTATCTATAAAGATGTCTACAATCACCTACTTTGTTGAACAAAAGAAGAAGTAATGTTATGTAGAATGTGCACTGGGTCATCAACATAATGAGCAGAAAATTCATCAATGACAAGATTCATCAATGACAACCACTAGCTTGCCATCCTCAATATGCAATGGTAAAGTTAAGTTTGTAACATATAAATGATGTTATGATATTTATAACCTTATTTTCTTAGAAATGTGTTGTTGAATCCTATCTATTTTGCAGTTTTTTGCTAGAATGTGTATCAATCATTATTTTTAATTCCAACATAGTATCTTAGCTCTTTGTGTTTCAAAACCTATTCTCAATCACATTGAGGGGGTGTCAAGGAAGTGTATTTATTGTGTTGGCTAGCATGTAACTAGGTACAAGTTTAGGGTCAAAATTTCTTTGTTTCATGTTCAATACTTAATGGTATTGGTCTTTTCACTATTTATATTCAATATACCATGAATTTAAAATTATAAACTAAGTTGTACACATATCATAATTGTATATAAAGTTGATTTCTTAAATCAAATACTCATATCATTTTGGTTTTTTTGGAGATTTCTATACAATTATCATATTGGTGTGCCATCAAAAATTAGGTGTGTATTGAGTTTCTCTCTTCAAGCCTTAGTACCCATTGTTATATTGAAGCTCACATTTTTTATTTGTTTGGAACTAGGGTGCCTAGGATCTTAAACATTATCATAGTCTCCATGCCTATTGTCATGCACCTTTTCACACACATTTAGCTATACATATAGTGGTGTTATGAAAATGCCACTTAACTAAACTAATTCATGAACTTTGTACTGAAAGTAGGAATTCATGGCACAATTAAAGCTCTAGCACCTTGATGCTATTACCACACACCTAAGTAATAAGTTGAACAAATGGCACTCACTTATGAAGATTACCCATAGTCTGTAGATTGCTATACATTTATTTTGTTCCAAATGTATTTGTCTAGACCCCTTGTAGCTAAGGCAATGTTAGATGATACTTTTATTTCCCATATGTAAAGACTTTGTGCCTATTTAAGTAATCAACTTGAATACACCCTCATACTAATGTAGCCTAATGCCAAGATTCATGAAAAGGTATATGATAATAGATAGTCCCAAAACAAAAATCCAATAAAAGATCGATGGCTAGAACAATCCTAGGGGAGACAAAACGGGAAGGCCAAAGAAAGGTCAAAAAATGCATAGCCCAAAGGGCCCAAAAGAGGGAGAAAGCTAGTCTTTTTCATGGTAGGAAGCTATTTCACCCACAGCCCTTCTAATGTTGCTAGCATGCAAATCGTGAAATCTAATAGTCATGGGAGGTCTAAAATAGGCATTGCCTACTAAAGCAATCTTCCTCTTTATAATAGAGGTTAAAGCACACTGGAAAACAATACTAACACGTTGCTTGAAAATTTGAATGCAAAAAGACAAAAATAAATGATCTCCCGATCGTCTATCATGGAAAAAACAAACACACTCCCTAATGAAACGATCCATATCATGCTCAGGTATGCCATGCACCTCCATGGCCATCAGAATAAAGTGGTGCCCTTCCTGAAGCCCTCTATACTTGTGGATATTAGCAATGGCACTAAATTCCACAACTGCACCTACTAGTCGACTAATGACACTCAAAGCCACCGTCTCCCACATCAAGTAACCACTACATCAATAACAAAGACATGATCCTCTCAGGTCATGTAAAGATTAATTCGTAATGAAATTCCTGACGTAAGGGTGTACCACCGCTCTTTCCATACAACGTGTCCACTTTCTCAAACCAGGGCATACATGACATCTCGGATGGCATCATGTGTGGTTATTCGCTAACCTCCAAACGGGCAATGAGCTAAATACATAAGATTCCATGATCCTAATTCATTTCGAAAATCTTCTTGGACTTATCCTTAACCTTTGTACCTTTCTTTGTCATCTTTCAAAATTACTATTGCTAAATTTTTTTTCATAGATTGAATAAGTAGCCATATTCAAAAATCCCACCAAGATAGTTTTAAAACCTTCCAAAAACCCCTTACTCATTGGAAACCACACAACCATGTAAAAAAATTGTCTCCACAAAATTAAATCCTTCATAAATATGAGTCGTAGTTTCTGAATAAAATTTGGCAATCCCATTCAATTAAACATAACACATATATTGAGGATAAATGTATGTTCATTACTCATATGGTGCATGCCAAAATTAAAGAGCCTTTTAATGATCATAGTGATGGAATTACACATTAAACATCTATTCTAATCTATGGAGACACACATTTGATTGAAAAGAAAAAATACATATTGAGAAAGAAAGAAACTCTTAAAACACTTTACAAGAAATATGAAAGTTCTTATATTTTAATACATAGTATGTATTAGAATTTTACATACACCATATATTGTCCTTTTACTTCCTCTAGGTCACTAATGTGTACATCCAAACTTTTCATAAAGAAAAAACAATTCCATCTATGAGAAACTAAGGTTTTTTAGTGTATGAATGTCTTTCTAGACATCTTTATGTTTATTTTTCATTAGTAATGTCTCCTCCCATAAAAAATAAATTCAATTATTGTTGATTTCAACATGGATGCCATTTCATTTGCCTAAAATTTTAATTTGTCTACCATGTTTATCAATTCTTGGATTTTAGAATGTAGTTGAGATTTTTTTGCAATGATATTTTTTCTTTTCTGATTTATGTCTTGAGGTTTCTTCCACAATGACACATCATGTGGTAAGAGCTACAATTGATTCTTGTTTTAACAATATTGTTTGTATCTTGGAATATTAGAGACTTTTTAGTACAACCAAGATAGACTTGCACATGAGGCTTTGGACCATGGTTATAAATTTTGTGGTTGCTCCCACTCTAAAAAATCATGTTGAAATTTAGAATGATGTCTATCTTGTTGATTTTTGTAAGGTTAGACTCTAAGAAAAGAAGGAACTAACTAAGAAATAAAATGTTTATCAAAATTTCTAATGTACTATAAGAAATTTGCAAATAAACAGTTAAATTAACAACTAAATTTTAGTTGTAATTACCACATGTGACTTGCTACAAGGCCTAGTTGCCTTGGACAAGTCTTATAAAACTCTAGTCACAAAAAACAATACATGGCCCCAAGTTGCAATGTTAGTTGCATAAAGATGTGATTCACATGAACTTTTCATCCATCCAAACCAACTTACATGACATCGTCATTTTGCAACTAATTTCACGATTAAATAATTTAGTCACATTATTTATATTTATTTATTATATGAAATGGTTGAATCTTAATTAGATATTAAAGTACTATTTTTTAATATTTTTATATTATTACTAATTTCATTGAGTTGAATTAGTACCATGTTGACATGTGTTAGTCCATAGCCTAGGCTTAAAAATCTAGTTTAGATTGTTAGATAAGCTATTTATTGTGCCTACCTAGGCTCACCTAGTAAGCACTTTTAAGTAGGTTAGATAAGTAGGGAATATTTGGTCAACATCTCACCATTGACCATAACCAATGTCATTTGTGGGATTGATCCTTGAACCCCATGGGGATCAACTCTTTTACCACCAACCCATCCCACTTGTGATAAAATAATAATGTGCATTCTATTTAGCACACTCCATTTAAAACATTACACAAAACATCATTTTTCATCTTTGATACATTATTAAGATTTTGTCCAAATGAGAATATGAGGGTGTATGTAATTTATGGTGGTTCACTTTTTGAAAAACCAAAAGTCCACAAAAGTCCATGTATCAAAAGCAATAAGGTCCATATTAATAGGAGCCCACCTACATATTCCAAATATGTATACCTTTAGAATTTGTTTTTGAAATTTAAGAAAAAAATAACTATGGTAGGGACTTATGAAAATATAGCTCAATTTTGACCATTCAAAAGTCCCTAATTAAAGTTTGATTATGATTTTTGAGGGAAGACTTCCACATAAAAATGTATTATTGGATGTCACACCATATATTGAATCCCTATCGATAATTTGGAATGGAATTCAATATGAACCTTTTTATTTTCTATCATAATCAAGTTGTTAATGTATAATAAATTTCAAATTCTCAATTTGATAAGTTTTATTGTTTGTTATAGGTGTCCAAATAAAGGGCACCCTGCAAATGGGCACTATGATACAAAAAGTGAACCACCTTAATGTGCATTCACCCATTAAAGTTTAATTAAACATTTATTCAATAATGTACCCACATATTGTTTTCTTCTTGAAAATATAAATTGATTTAAAAATAAATACATTTGAATTTCATTATTGAATACAACTTCAATTACCATTATGTGGCAAAAACATTCAACTATATGATTTATAAATGGATTATAATGTAGTAAATAAAAATATATCTTTCATATTCTTAAACCTTCATTTGATTCTAAAAATTATAATATACAACTTTTCTTTTGATATATCATAATTTTACCAATGGAATTTAATTTAAATGTGTGATATATTATTTTATTCATATATAATATTTATAAATGGATCATACATAAATGATCATAAAAATCCTATATTATCCATATTATTTCTGATGTTAAATATTAATCTAGGTATCAATTTTGATTTTTAAATATTAATTAATTCCATATAAATAATTTATTTTATGGAACTATGAATTTTATTATGTTTAAAAGAAATTATTAAGTTTTACTCTAAATTATGATTAATAAATTATGTTTTTTCACATCTCAAACCTTTATTCAATTTAAGAAATTATATTATACAATTTTGCTTATAATAGATCATAATTGTACCAAAAAAATGTAATTTAGATTTATGATCTATAACTTATTCACTATATAATTTTTAAAATGAGTCATAAATTACTCCTACTACCTAGCCTATTCAATAAACAAATTACATTGCTTACCTAATTAAGTAATTAATTCAAAAAATATCACATATCAAACTGATTGGTTTATATGTATTCAAACCTAATTTTTCATTTAAAAATTTAATCAAATAGATATGTACGAATTTATGATATGAAGATCATCATTTATTTTAATAAGCCATCAATTTTTTTTCTATATTTTCTTTATTAAACCCTACTTGAAACCTACTTTTACAAGTTGGAATTTGAAAATTAATGCACATTAAAGTAAAAACATCTTATTTTATCATTTAAGCAAAAAACATTAAATGTTTCACAATTCTACTTGTTGTAATTTTGACACAGTAGAAAAGTTGTTCACTTTATTTTACTTATACCCACTACTTACTACCTTACACTTACTAATTGATTAATTACCTAGCCTAATTAATTGATTAAACCTAACATTATTTCATTCAACACAATGAAGTACCTACTATTAATTAACCTACTTAAATACTACCCAATACTTACTACTTATTACCTAACCTACTTAATTAATCAACTATTCAAAAAACACTATGACATATCAACATGATAAAATACCTACTATTTGGCCACATGTATATTACCTACTACCTAGCCTTATTTCTACCATTAATTACCATGGGTCCTTTGAAACTTTCACAAACCCACCAAACCTTACTTCACATTTAATGGTTAATTCATTGAAGAAAGTTGAGGGAAAATAATTAGAGCCTTAAATTTAGCAATTTCATTGGCCAATTCATTTTTTTTCACATTTAATTACATTCGATTTATAGTCACAAATCTAGTTGAAAAGATGCCACCTAGTGTCCAATGGCCTATGAACCATCTTCCAAGTTGTAAAAACAATGAAAATTTCATTTATTTTGGGATGCCATTAAAAATGGATGATATAAGTGTATTTTTCATATTCAATTTCATCCAAATCAATATTACTCACAAATATAAGTTGCATATGTAACTACAAACCACCTTGTAGTCATTTATGTGACTATAATCGTTTTGGGTGAAAGCATGGTTAAGTGTCTTAAAAGTGGTGTTTGAAAGTCCATAATCTAACAATATCAATTTTTTTGCAGTTTCAACAATTATCAAACCATAAATCCTATAATTATCCCTTATGTTTTTAATCATAAATATTAATAAACCAACCTATGGATATCCCTAAACATGTGATTAATAAAAAAATCCATGTAAAAGATTAAATTTTTTGATGTGAAATGGATTCTCAAGGATAAAAATTTACCACAATCACATCATTTAAAACTTCTAAAAATTAAAATATATACATTAGGAAAGTTTCAATGCATTTCACTAATAAATTATTCATTTGATGATGCTTTATTTTTAATTTATTTTTGACACTATTTTGACATTTTTTTGAGTCCACAATTTCCATTTTTCTGTGTGATCGATGTAATGTTGTGATTTCAAAAGTCTATTACAAGTCCATAATTTTTTAGAATTTATCTAAAAATTTTATGATGATTCCCATTAAAGTCTATGACAACATGAATAATTAAGGAATTGACAATGTTAATATTGAATATAGTTTTAAATTTTACATTTGTGTATAATCTAGAAAAAATTACACGTTTGATAGTCCAAATAATCAACCTATTCATGCTTTCACCCTTTTTACTAAGTGTCACAAAAGATTGTTGCATCTATAGTCACAAAAATGGTTGATTTGGACATAAGTTGCAAACACATGGGTTGAAATGGATAAGATTCCTTGTAGTGATGTGACCATTTTGCATGTTGCATGGTCTTGCATACCTCATACCTCAATATGGCAAACTTGGGTGCATGGAAGAAGCTTGGATATGAGTTTGCTTCACACAATAATTATGATTAGAAACTTCTAACTTTGGTCATAACAGAAAGTCATATTGGTTTTGTCTTTTGGATGAAGCTATTTATAGGATTTGAGAAAACCTCCCACATAAGCCATAAGAACTTGTATGCATGGAACAATAGGAAGATTTATTTGGCTGGTTTTTGTTGTGTTAAGTAAAGACATTGAAAATTTTGATTTTATTGCTAGAAATAATTGAAAATCAGGTGGAATAATTGTCATTCCAAGTTTGTTTAAACAATGATAATGTTTAATGGTAGGCAAAGACATGGTACGAACATCAATTGGTATGTCATTAATTGAAACTTATGCCAATTGAATATGTTTAAATTGGATATGTTTGTTCCAAGAAATGTTATTTAGGGTTGGTAGTTAATATAATTGCATTTTGACTACCTAAATATATTGTTGTAAGATGCATTTGTGGAAAACTAATTTCATGAAGTAATTGTCGAAGTTAAATAACTTCATTTGTTGCCTTTGATAATGCCATGTATTCATTTTCTATGTTGGACAATGCAACAAAAGTTTGCTTCTTGTTGGCCCAAGTTATGACACCACCTGCAAGTGAAAAAAAATCCCTAAAATAATCTATGAATGTTTTTATTTTTGGCCCAATTTTGCATATGAAAATCCATGTTCAATATGGCTTCCTACGCCCAATTTGCATATGAAAATCCATGTCCAATATGGCTTCCTACAAATTGTTGATATTATATACACATGTGAAGAATCCTTTGATATAGCACATCACACATTTAATAGCTCACTAATGAATAAAGCTGGGATTAGACATGTGTCATGTAAGACTATTAACAACATATGCACAATCAAGCTAATTGTTGAAAATGGCATGCATGAAGTTGCCCACCACTAGTAGGTAAGGATAAATTGACATTTTATTTTAATTTTTTTTAGTTTCAGGGCAATCTTCATTATTTAATTTTAGTCTAGATTCCATAGGTGTACAAATTGGATTCAAATTGGCCATGTCATACCCATGTAAGACTTGATTGTGATATTTGGATTGATGGACAAAAGTATCCACCTTTCTATTCTATTACAAATAATTTGATTACCAATGTAGTTGGCCTTCATTTGTCATGTCAAACTTTTGAAAAGGTATTACCTTGAGTTCAACTATGTTTGTAGACTATTTGTGACAAGGATACAATCATCCACATAAATTATTATAAGTTGGAAACATGCATTTAGTTTTGGTTGATAGTAAATGTTTGAATCTACTTCATATCTTGCAAATCCTTTAGAAATGAAGTATTGGTCAAATCTTTGGTACCATGCTTGAAAAGACTAACATAACCCATACAATGCTTTGAAAAGTTTACACACCAAATGTGAATTTGTAGAATCATGAAACCCTTCTAGTATTTCCATATAAATTTCTTCTTCAATATAACCATTGAGAAAAATTGTCTGAACTTTTAACTAATGTATCTCAAGATTATATTGTGTAACTAAAGTAAGTAAAACTCAAATTGAATTCAACTTCACAACCATTGAAAACATTTCAATGTATTCAAGACCATGAACTTAATAATATCCACATGGCACAAGTGATAAAACAAACATTGTATTTATCAATTGTGCCATTAACTTTTGTCTTCCTTCCTTACGGTAAGGATGTAAGCTCCCATGTTTTATTTTTGTTAAGACTGAAAAATTCAGCTTTAATAGTTGTTTGCCAAGAATGTGCATTAGGCCTAGATAAAGCTTTGGACATGGTTAAAGGGCCAACCATAATATCTTGTGTAATCAAAGCTTTATGTGCAGATAGCAATGTTTATTAGGTTTAGTTATTTTCTTGCCCTCTATTGTTTCAATTAGGCGAGATGGAGGAACAACTTTTCTTTTTGGTTTTAGTTTTTATGCAAATGCAAAAGGCAATTATTGACCTTTGAATTTTGAAAAAAAATTCTACAAAAGTGAAATTTCAAGAATATCATCATCTAAGGATAATATAATTTAAATGCATTTGAAATTTCTTCATTATGAGGTACTAGTGGGATCGGAGGACCCAAATTTTGAAAATGGGAAGTAAATTCTATTGATGGTGAATGAACTTGCTGATTTTGCAGTTGAAAATTTATAATAAAAAGGTAATATTGATACACTTTTGGGAGGGATTTTTATATGATTGGTGCATTGTTGCAATTGGAGAGATCTAGGATATAATAACAATTCATTTTTTTCAAAGTTTAATTCTTTATTTGATGTCAACTTCATAGAATTTTTTTGAAAAATAACATCTCTAGAAATAATTATTCTTTTGTCAGATTTTTTCATAAGACGATAAGCTTTGGATTCTTCAAAATATCCTAAGAATTCTTGTGTGTGAGATTCTAATTTACATCTAGGTGTATGCACTCTAAGAAGGGTCATTTTCGGTGGATGCTCCATTCCCTAAAAGTCCATATGGTAATGTTAAAATGGTAGTTTATTTTGATATCACTAATTTAATGGGGAATTACATGGTGGTTAATGAACTAAGAAGTTCATATGAAGACTAGCCATTCTTTAAAGTACATGTCAAGAAAATAAAAATTGAAATCCATCCGAAAATGATTATGATATGGACTTATGAAAATATGGCTCATTTTAGGCCATTCAAAAGTCCATAATTTTGTTTTGGTTAAATTTTTTTTAGCAATTTTTTTGCACATATGTCATTTTTGTTTTAACATATCATATATTGATTCCCTATATTATATCTCAAATAAAATTCATACACAAAAATGCATATATATATATATATATAGGCACAAATAATAAACAATCCATATTTTTCAACTTCAAAAGTCCATTACTATATATTTGGTGTATATATGTTGTAATTGTTTTTCATATATGTCTTCTTCAAGTTGACAATTTAAATTTAGCCACAAATTTGGGAAATTATTGTTTTTATGCCATGTTAATAGCATGTAAATGCATGCCACTCTACAAAAAAACTAAATTGTGATGCAAAAAGTGAGCCACCCTACCTTGCAACCACCCATTTGTTATCTTTAAAAATATGGGCGTATGCACAACATCCAAACACACATAAATATGAAAAATTGGGTTTAATTCTATACCACATTTCTATAATGTTTTATTTAAAAGAGCTTTATTATGACTTTTATTTTGTAGATTGTTTGCAGCTAACAAAGTTTTTCCCCAAAACATTTTAGCCAAATGGGAATTAATTAACATAGATAATGCAGCCCCAATCAATGTATGATTTTTTTTCTTGGAAACACCATTTTGTTGTGGTGTGTTTGTTATAGTGAATTGCCTTTTAATACCATGTTTTTGGCAATATAAATTAAAAGCATTCAACTTATACTTTCCACCATTATCTAATTGTAAAATTTTGATCCTTTTGTTAATTTGATTTTCGACTAAAAAATTTATATAACAAATTTATCAAAGGCTTTTAATTTGTGTTTAATAGGATACAATAATAAAGTATCGTGACAAATCATCAATGAATGTTATAAAATAACTACAACCAAAATAAATGGGAGTTTGAATATGACCACATATGTATGAATGGATTATTCCTAGTAACTCTATTGTTTTGGTGTTTTTTAATTTTGGAAAGCTAGTTTTCTATTGTTTGCCTTTAACACATGTTTTGCAAAAATAAAAATCATCTTTTTGAAAATTATCAAGTCTAGTGGGCATAGATTTCCATTGATTTAATCTAATGGTTGTTAATCTGGGTGCAAACGAGATATCATGAGCCACACCTAGCCCTTTGGGTGACTACTTATTGGGTGTTTATTTTGGAATAGTCTTGGAATATTTGAACAAAAATATTTTTAAAAATATTAAAATTTTTCATCACATTATTATGTTATGGTTTACATAAAAAATTTGTTCAAAATATGTCATTGTCAAAAAAATTCAAGTCCATTTACAAGTCCTTTTACTACCTAAAAACACTGGTTACAATGCTTTCAAAATGCTTTTGGGTATTTTTCATTCATTAGATTGATTTTAAACTTTTAGAATATATACACCAATACATTGAAAATAACATTATGTGGAAACAATTCCATTTGGAGTTTTTTATTTTTTCCTAAAATGTTAAATATACAAAACCAAACATTGGTTACAATTGCTTGTGTACACATTAGTGTGACTACACCCATGTGACCTATGTGTTGGTGCCATAATTCAATTTTATTTGTACCCATAGTAATAGGAAATGTGATTTTTAATTTATCATAATCAAATTTTCCCAATTTAGATAATTCAAGATCTAGTGTGCAAATAAAAATATTTTTAAAATCCTATTTTCTAAATCACATTTTCCTTGTTTCAAAGTAATCTCTCCACCAACCCTATTAAATTTTTTGGTTGAAAATAAGTTTTTCTTTGTATGTGTAATACATTAGGGATTTCTTTCACTATTCCATTTGTTAATATGATTGACAATCCCCTTGGACATGAATTTTGTGTGTGCTATTATCACCTAAATAGACCACTTGACCTTCTTCACATGTTTGATAATTGGTGAATGCACAATCAACATCATGTGACATGTGCTATGTTGCCTCAATATCAACATACACCAAGTAGAATCTTTGTTTTTCTTTATGAACACAACTACAATATACAACTTGTTAAATTGATAACAACATTTGTTTGCCTTGTTGAATTTCTAGAGTCTTTTGTAATTCTAGCTTTATAATCTTTGATATGATGACCTGGTTTCTTACAAAAGAAACATTTCATCTTTGAATTATTGAAACCTATCTTAATTAGATGACCCTTCTCCATCTTTAGATGGGAAGTATCTTTTTTAGTTTCTATTAATGTTGAAGTTTCTTTTTCCAATATATAAGGTAGACATTTTATATATGATGAATTTAAACTTTTCATCAAAGTTTCTTCTTTAATTAAATAAGTTATCAAAGATTGTAAGCTTATGGTTGTTGCCTATGCATAGAACTTATAAACTTCTATAACTTTGAAGCATATTATGTATTAACATCTTCATCATTCAGTAGTAGAGAACCAATTGTAGATAATTGTTCGGTGTGTTTTGTTATGTTTCCATTTTCTTTCATTTTCAATGTGTGCAACTCATTTTTTAAATACATTTTTGTAACAACATCTTGAGATTCAAATAATTTAATCAATTCATTCCATGCATCAAGTGATGTTGGACATAATTGAACATGTGAAATAATGCTATTGTCGATACTATTGTTAATTAATGTAAAGGACATTGTGTCATTATTTTCCCAATTGCTTACAACCCCTATTTTTGTGGCAAGAGGTGCATGGCTTCTAGCACCTATTTGGGCTATTGTTCGGGGAATTGGTTTGACCTCTATACCTTTAACAATAGACCAATTCTTTTCAGTTTTAAACCATGATGTTAATCTATGTTTTCATATATGGAAAAAGTCCCATCAAATTTTTGAGATATGATTAAAATCTGGAATCTTTTGAGTCAATTTTTTTGTAAGATTTTAGTATTATTAAGTGAATATGTGATTGATTTCAATTCCTCCATTATGTATTGATAAGGATCTATTGAAATGTCAATGTGCATTGTTATCAAATGTGATATAATTTTTGTTATCAAATTTTTTTAAAGTTGCTTTGTTTTATAATTTAGATTCTTGAAAATTTTGGTGTTGAATTTTTTCACTGATTTCAAGACATGTTAGTTAGCATATAATTGAAAATATTAAAAAACACAAATTTGTTCAGACCAAGCTTTGATACTATGATGGAATCACACATTAGACATCTACTTTAATCCATGGAGACACACTTGATTGCAAGGAAAGTATACATATTAGGAAAGAAGAGAACTCTTAAAAAGTTCTACAATATATACGAACCATCTATGAGATATAAAAGTTTTAAAACTCTTATACACAATACATATTAAAATCTACACACACTATATGTATATATATTTTTACATAGATATATGAATATAAATCGTTTACTTGCACAACATTAATGTATATTCTTTCATACCAAAGAACCACAAGATCATGGGATCAAAAACTATAAAGATCCAAATCTATTGACTCACTAGGTTTTCAAATTGTTTAAAATAGCAAAATCAACTACTATTGCTGACTTTACCTTTGGAAGTCTCACTCTCCCAAATAAAAAATTTACAAATTTCACCTACACCTAAATTCCATCTAATCATTCAAGTTATCCTTAAAATAATTGAAGAACTTGGGTTTGGTCTTTCATTTGACCCCCACTCACTTGATTCTTAGTTATATGCAAAGTCAGCAAAATTTATTGAAATGATTGAAATTGGATATCAAATTTCATGCAAGATGTACCATGATTGTGTATTTATTGTAAGATTTGAATAATTAAATGCAACCATGTAGTTACATAGTAATGAAAACAAACAATAGTGAAGGAAATTCAGAACATGACTAAATTAATTTTAGTATCAAATTTATGAACATGTAGTTTGGTTCCCCATTGTATACGTATATATATATTTTTTCTCAAATTTTGAATTGCAATTGTCCTTTCACCCAAACCACATGTTCATACCTTGAATTGAACTTACATTATGAAGAGCTTTATTATCTACAATTATCCTTAATAAATGTAAACTTGAATCTTAGAATCTTCTTAACATTGATCTGTGTAGCCAACCTTCCCCTTCCCCCACCCCCCCCCCCCCTCTCCCCCCCTTTCCCTTCCCCCCACCCCCCCCCCCCCCCCACCATCCTCCCCACCCACCCCCAAACAAACACAAAACCAC
>Ga0116227_10003276_pt1 | contig 36211 bp, 30 predicted proteins | sample S1TSphgellanicum_FD_89693 | JGI IMG/M metagenome (GOLD analysis project Ga0116227, IMG submission 89693) | Host-associated microbial communities from peat moss isolated from Minnesota, USA - S1T2_Fb - Sphagnum magellanicum MG | ecosystem: Host-associated > Plants > Peat moss > Unclassified...
ATCGATTTCAACTTCTACATCCGTGAGCACCAACAACATTCACGCCTTCATCAAGAATGGCAATGATGCTGTCATCGAGCGCGTTCATGCACTTGTTGCACGGCTGGTCGTCAACCGCAAGGCACCGCTATCGCTTGCCACCGATGTCAACTTGAATGAGGTCATCCAGGCAACGTCGTACCTAAAGCCAGGGTCATACATTCCGATGACACCCGATAAAATCAATCGCGCGTTCATCTCCATGTTTTCCAAGTTCACTGTGTGTGTTAAGGCGCTTATTGTCAAGGCACGCGCAATGTACATGCCAGCCGGCTATGATGAGCTTGTCGACGAATATGCTGGTTCCAGTTATGGCTGGCTTGTGGTCTACCATGATGGCTGGGACTCCATGATCAAGCAGTTCTTCGACATCTCAGTGTACTGGATCGACCTGCAGTCGTGGATTCGGTACAAACTGGCGCTCGGCCTGGTTGTGCTAGACGGGCACAATGCCCAAGCATGCAACGATGCAACCATGGCTCTCCTAAAGCGCTACGGCATCCGTCGTAGCGACGTTGTCTTGTCGATCAACGACACAACGAACACATCCCTCGCAACCAATCGACTAATCGTCGGCACAGATGGCACTTGGAACATGCATTTGGCAAACTTGGCTTGCGACCATGCGACTGGGAAGCGAAAAAGGACAGTTAACAAGGAGATTGTCGACTCATTTGAAGAATGCAAGGACCTGCGCCTGGCCGTGCGTCGAATGATCGGGTACGTTTGGAACAAGAAGGCCAAGTCACGCAAAATCAACTACGAGAAACGTAACGAATAGATCGGTTACAATGTGATTAAGGTTGGCATCGACAATGACACGCGCATTTCAGGCTATGCGTGCATGTATTAACAGGCGTTACGGTGCAAGTGGACATTGCACCAGTACTTTGCTCACAAGAAGTCGTTGGTGTGCAACGCCTACGAGCTATCAGACAAACGTTGGCAGTCCGTGGCTGAGGTCGAGGCCATCATACGATTAGTTTGCGCCCTATCATTCATGACACAAATCGATTCGCGACTGGTTGCTAGCGCTAGCTGGTCCAATATTGTTAAGACCAAGATTGTCGCTAGGCAAATGACTTACTCGATCGTCAACATCGTGCCGTCATCCCATTTTGGTGAGCAGTCAGACGAGGAGGACGGCTACAGTGGCGATGGCCGATGGGATGGCAAAACACGATGGGACCACTTGCCCAAGGTCAAGGTCAGAGCTGAACAATTGGGTGTGATCGACAACTGGCTGCGAGATCGCATCCAGAAATAGTTGGACTCATATTTCCCATTCCCTAGCGATCAACAACTGGTGGCCATGATATGCGACCCAGTCATGCTAACACTGGCCCTGCCATGGCTATGTGCAGCCGGGTACAAGGACAATGTTGACAATGCCAAGGAGCTCTTCAAGTCTGCTCTTGTTGACGAGGCCATGCGCTCATTCCGACCACCCGAGCCCGACGCGATGTGTAATGTGCCGCTCGACGATGATGACATTAATGTACAAGTTTGCGACGATGATGATGTGTTCGGCATGGTCAATGTTGGTTCACCTAGCCAGTACATTGAAAGTAGAGCAAGTGCTGCTCTCAACATAGCGACTCCAAGTGATTTGGCGAACGAAGCCTTCAAGGAGTGGATCTTGCTAAAGGTGGACTGGTTGGCATGGCTTTTGAACGAACAAAAGTTGGACGAGATCAACAAGAGCAAGGTCCGCTCAGGCAACTGGATCTACGTCAGCGAGGTCGTCAATGTGTCACAGTGGTGGCGCAAGAACGGTGTGCATCACCGCCTCGTAGAGCGCATCGCAGCGCAACACCTTGGCGCACCTGATTCCAACGGCTTGCAGGAACGCGTGTTCTCGATCTGTAAGCACATTGATAATGCACTTCAACAGAACCTAGGCAATGCTTAGTTTGAGATGTTATTGATCTTGGCATTCAACAAGGCATTTATCAAAGACATGGAAAGCAAAGACCTATTCACGGTCGACAACTTGATTGCCTCATTGAAGTCAGTAACGAATGCAACTGAGGCGGCTGCAAACATCATCAAATACTTTGATCTTGATGGTGATGTCAAAGATGACGAAACAAATAAAGGCATGGAGATAATAGCGATGTTGAAATCAGCAGCTTGTGACATCTAACAACAACACGATGCGAATGGGTCTGCCATCGCTCAGAAGAGGGCTCGCAATGAGTAAACGACAACAGTCTACGGTTGACTAATTCAAGGCCAGAGTAGTCGACTATGTAGTCAACTATAGTCGACTATCTATCTATGGGCTAGAGGATAGATAGTTACAACTACGACTATATGTAAATAAGGACCGACTACGGGTCCCTGCTTCCAACCAATATAGTTTAGTGCAAGTTATTTCTCATGTGTATGCAACTTTCATGATCCATGCATAGTCCTTTGATAATTCACAAAGATATCCTTTCAATTAAAAATTTTCTTTCTCAATGTATCCAAACCACCAAATGTCAATAAGAGGATTTAGCGAAATTTAGCTATAGACCAAATATGAAAGTAGAATTTCTTAATAACCCATGTATGTTTTGACTCCCTCCTAAACTTGTTGTAGAAATTAGTGTTTTAAAATTATTTTTTTCGAAACATGGAAAATTTTGGCCAAATTTTTCACAAAATATCTTTTCTATGTATCAAAATCTTGTTTTTGAGGTAGAAAAAATGCAAAAATTTACCGAAAATTAAAATAATGCTTTCAACTTTTAAACTTTAACCCAAATACCCTTGGAGCCCTAAAGCTTCTAGAACATGAAAAGTTACAAAAGCATAAACTCTTTGACCCTGAGCTTTCTTGTTTTATTAGTCTTTGACACTCGGACATTTAACCTTTAGCTTCTAGAGACCCCTCAAAGGTAACTTACTTGTTCTATTAGTCTTTGACACTCAGACATTTAACCTTTAGCTTCTAGAGACCCCTCAAAGGTAAAATTGTGAACCATTATAGAGCTTTAAACCTTTAGTGTTTAAAGACATTGAATTATGTCCAAGAAAAATCCCAAATGGTGAAAAAAATGAAATGTGTGAAAAATGAAATTAACATGTGAAACCTTTTGACATTGAACTTTGAAATTATAAAAAATGTGACAAATGTGAACACGTTATTTGAAGTTTGAGAACTTGCATCAACTTATAATTTAATGTACTTGCAACATATTTATAAAGATCAAATTTTTATTCACATTTTTAAAGTTATGAATTTTCCACATTTAAGAACAATATTTCACAAATTTTTATGCATATGATGCACTAGGAAATGGTTAATGGCATATTTTAAGAAGTTTCAAAACTAGATTTCAATGTTCATAAATTTAGACAAATATGTTTTGAGTGCCTAGTTTTAACTATAATGAAAATGTACTTTTAAAAGGTTTCCCAGTAGTACATTTAAGAATTCAAGTTGCAAAAGATGCACAATAAGGATTGTTAAGGTTCATGGGCATTGTTGCACAATTTTGACAACAATGCTTAAGCTAAACAAACAATAAATGGATGGATGAATTATGGTGTGGGCAATTTATAAGTGCTTCAAAGTAAATTTAGAAACCCAAATTGGAATCCAAAATATAATTCCAAGGAAATGGACATAGTTTAATTGGGATGTATTGTTGATGTAATTTTTCTTGAATAACAATTAAATTTGACAACTAGCATATTTTAGTAGTATACTTAGACCCTTTAACAACTCTAATATTTTTCATTTTAAAAACTAAACCTAATAATTTTATAATTTTAAATCCTTAACCACAAAAATCTATAACCTTGAACATTAAACCTTTAACATGTAGGATTGTCAAACTTCAATGTAAAATCCTCATTATGTTGTTAAGTCTTAAAATTTATAACATTTGTGATGTAATTTTTTATTTCAATGGCAATTGGAATTTAATTGTCACATAATTTTGCGGATAGGGATGACTAGCTAAACTTGAATATCAAGCTATAATATGATTAAAAACCAATCATAAAAATAATAATAAAACCATCAAGAAGATGTGATGAATGAATTTTGATTGCCATTTCAAATAACCAAAAAAAATAAAATTAAAAAAATCAATTTTCATTAATTTATTTATTTTTGCAATTGAAATTCAGTCACCCTATGGATCAAGGTGGACTTAAATGGAACTAGAGTGTGGACTAGGGTGTCCACAAGGACCAACTCCAAGTCCAACTTAGTTGTAATGTTATGGTGATTGGATTAACTTTTTAAAAATCTGAAATGTGATAATTAAATTTTGATTATCATTTTTATAGTCAAGATTATTGCTTTTTCAAATTTTATTTCCAAAAAACTTTTTTGACTAAAATTCAATTGTCATATGCATCAAGGTCAACTGGGGTATGACTATGGTGTCCATTGGGACCAATAGCAAAACCATCCTAGTCATAATTTTGAGGCAACTAGATTCCATTCTTGGAAACAATAATAATAATAATAATAATAATATTTCAAAAAGCTTGATTGTCAAGATGCATGGCAATTGAATTATAGTCACAACATCTCAATGATTAGGGTTTCTAAAAACATTCCAAGATTAAAATTTCATCATTTCAAGATTGCAACCAAGTTAGACCTAGTCTTGATCTCTATCGACATCCTTATCCCACCCAAATCCATCCTGATCCATATGGCAATCAATTTTCAAATGTCAAGAATTTTTTTAATTGAAAAAAAAAACTTAATTATCGAAACGATGATTGAAATTCAATTGTCACATCCTAATGGTGAATGTTTATTTAAATTTTTTTCTTTGGGATTAGAATTTAGTCAATATAACACTATAATTGGGATGGATTCAATTTAAGTTGATGTGAACACCTTAATCCATATTCTGACCAAATTTCAATTGCAATTTGTTTGAAAAATAAAATTTGCAAAAATCAAAATCTTGACCACTGAAATGGTTATCAAAAATCAATCACTAAGTTCAATGGTAAAGATTATAAAAACAATTTTTGGGATTAAAGTTTAATCACTTTTATTGACCAAAATTCAATCTCAAGACTTAATAATTAAAACATATTAAATATTTCTTAAAACTTAAATGCAAAGTTTAGAATTATTTAAAAAAAAACCTTTGGGAATGTTTGAACATCATCATTGACTTGACAAACTAACACATTTATTGTGATATTAACATCACAAACAACCTAAAATGGCACATCACATCATCTTTAACAACCATGTCTTCAATATGTGTTTTGCACAAGTTAAGAAATTTTCTTCTTTCAATATAAATATGCAAGACCAAATTTCAAACATAAATATGTTATTGGAGACAAAACACATTCTACACCTGAAGTGTTGATGAAGGAAATGACATTATTTAATTTAAAGATTTTGATAAAGTTTGTGATGTTTTGTAAGATGATGTAAATACGCTTCTCAATTTGGAAAATTTAAAAGCAAAGATAATCCCTAATGCATAATCAACTAAAAAGTTATTACGCGTTCACATTAATAAATATGTCAATCTCAAACATGACTTTAAAATTGGTCCACTTTTACATAAATATTAAATAATATGATGCCAATATTGATAGAATATGTCTTAATGATAATTTTGAATTAGCACTCAAAAGGTTTGAGTGCATATATGTATATTAGTTTTCTATTATAATGGAATTCATTTTGTTAGTGATGAAGAATAGAATAGAACTATTAAGTTTGGTTTTTAAGATATAATTTGATCAATAATTATATTATTCATTTCAATTTATTTATTATTTATTTTTAATCAATTTAAATTGTGATTTTGAATATTCCATTTTTGCAAACCTAAGTAAACATTCCGTTATCAAAGACAACAAATGATGTAGGGTTACATTGATAGATTTAGTTGAGATCAAATAAATTGGTTAAGTTCACCAAGCTTGTTGAACTTGCCATTGTCAAGACCTTGAACAATCCAAACAATCAATATCAAATTAACCCCATTTATATTGCAACATTCATTGCCAAAAAAACCAAATGATGCCAAGTCTATGTTGATTAATTCAACTAAAATCCCAATTTGGTTAGGTTTACCATGCTTGTTGACCTTGTCATCATCGACACACTTTGAACAATCCATATATCTTATATCATATTAACCCCATTGATATTGCAACATTTGGTTGTTAAAAACAACATATAATGTATAGTCTACTTCAATGAATTCAACAAACGTTATCCCAACTTGGTCAAGTTCACTAGGCTTGTTGAATTCCTCATCATCAAAACACCTTAAACAAGCTAAACAACCTAAATATCTTATTAACCCTTTTGACATTACAACATTTGGTTGCTAAAGACAATAAACGATACATGTAAGGTCTACATTGATGGATTCAATTAACATCCCAGTTTGGCTAAGTTCATCAAGCTTGTTGAACTCACCATCATCAACACATTTCAAAACAATCCAAACAACCCCATTAACATTGTAACATTTGGTTGCCAAAAATAACATATGATACATGTAGGGTTTACTTTGGTGGATTCAATTAACATCTCAATTTGGCTATTGTTCAGAGTGCTAGTTTATTTACTTGATTAAATTTTAATTATGTTATTGCTAAGCTAATTAACAAAGTTAATTATGTTTTAGTTTTGAATTGGTTTGTGTGTGAATAAGATTTGAGTTATTTTATTTTTGGAACATAATCTTAAGTTGTGAGTTTTCAAATTGATTTTGATGATTTGATATTCGAGAACACAAGGTGTTTTTTGTTTGGCAATTTCTTTATGTTTTTATACAAGTTTCTTTAGGCATGTTTTTGTGTTATTGTTTTTTATTTTGTGTATTGGGTTTGAATTCTTATTTGTTTGCATGTGAGTTATATTTTAAATCATCAAAAGTGATTTGAAAACTTATAATGTGAGAGTATATCTAAACACTAAATAACTTAAACCTTTTTCACAAATAAATTGATTCCAAGCTAAAACATAATTAATTACACTAACCAAACTTAATATTAACATAATTAAAATATAATTAAATAACTAAATCTTCAATTCATGATTAATGTTATAATAAGAAGAATAATTTTTTAAAAAAAATTCTCAAATAATTCCAACTTGTTCAAGTATAATCATCTCTTAATTTTTATTCAATATCATAATATGATAAAGCTGTTTGATTGAATATTAATTTGAATACAATATTCAACCATGGACCCAAACATAAAAATGTGATGATTTCATAATTTTAACTTTAATTTATTAACAACAATCATAATCTTAGTTCCACCTTCAAATTCATTGTGAGATATTTCGTATACTTTCAAATTAAAAGGTGTGCAAAATACCTCACCAAGTTGGAGTTTGATTTCAACAATCCTTATTAACCCACTAATGAAGAAATTACGATAATGCTTGCACCTCAAGTTCATTTCATTGATTAAAAAAAATTGCTTATGTTAATGATCACTTGGTGATAAAAATTATGAATTTCCAAGATGCTTTTAATGCACTTGAGGTTTTGAAACAATTCTTGAAACAAAGGTCTAATAAAATCATGCCATTAATGAAAAATGTTTGTGCACTTGAAAAAATAAATTGAAATTCGATGTTTAAGAAAATCTCATCGAATTGCCATAAATTCATTCATCCCGCATGCTTATTGGATTAGATGAATTTGATGATATCCATATCATTTAGTGAATTATCTCATTTGAAATCAATTATTTTATGTATGCTAAAATTTTAAAATAAAAAATTTATACTTGTTAATTTTATAATTATTACTAACTATTGATGTCAAATTTGGTTACTGTTAGAATGTTAATATTGGGTTTGTATTACTTGTTTTCACACTGGTGGATGACTCATGAAACCCTTTCATATTAGGGTTCGAGCACTTAGGTTGGCTCTAGGGTTCCTGCTTGCAGCGGTTGGGCAAGCGAGAACGCTCTACTTTGTGGCGAGAATTCTCTGCGACATCGCCGATCTTCTTCACAAGGATAGCGGACAGTAGTTGTTTCTGTTCGGAAGAAAGCAGAATTGGGTCGCGCTTTTGTTTCCTGGAAGGTTTTTTGGTAGCTTTGGTTGTTTCTTTATCCGTTCGTTGTGCGTTTGTCGTGATTTTGTGGCATGGGTTCAAGTGCACATATGCGGCAGCTAGTGTCGAAGTCGGTTTTGCAGCTATGGAGAGGGGGCGCGAAAGGCTCTGGAAGAATATTAGTTCCTCATCAGCCGCATTTTTTTGCCGCGGTGGATGCGAAATCATCTGCTGTTTCTCGCAATTATGCATGGCGTGAAGTTAGGTCGCAGTCCATGGCAACGGCAGCAGCTGTGGCGGTGGTGAGAGATGACGATCGTAGTGGTGGTGGTGGCAGAGAGGGAGAGGGAGTGATCATGAAGGGCGTGCATATGGCTGGTCGGCCGCTCTATCTGGACATGCAGGCGACGTCTCCTGTGGATCCCCGTGTACTGGACGCGATGTTGCCCTACTACATGGATCAGTTTGGAAACCCTCACTCTAGAACGCACATGTATGGATGGGAGAGTGACGAGGCTGTGGAGAAAGCAAGGGAGCAAATTGCGAAATTGATTGGTGCGAATGCCAAGGAGATCATCTTTACATCAGGGGCGACGGAGGCCAACAACATCGCAATCAAGGGTGTCATGCATTTCTACAAAGACAAGAAGAAGCATGTGATTACCACACAGACGGAGCACAAGTGCGTCCTGGATTCCTGCCGTCATCTGCAGCAGGAAGGGTTTGAGGTCACATATCTGCCCGTTAGGAAGGACGGACTGATTGACATGGAGGAGCTCAAGGCTGCCATTCGGCCTGACACAGGAATTGTGTCAATTATGACGGTTAACAACGAGATTGGAGTCATTCAACCCATGGCTGAGATTGGGGAGCTCTGCCGCAAGAACAAAATATTTCTCCACACGGATGCTGCTCAAGCTGCAGGGAAGATCCCTATCAGTGTTGATGACATGAAAGTGGATTTGATGTCCTTGAGTGCACACAAGATCTATGGGCCCAAAGGAGTTGGTGCTTTGTACATGAGGAGACGGCCTCGTGTCCGTGTTGAAGCTCAGATGAGTGGAGGTGGACAAGAGAGAGGCATCCGGAGTGGCACTGTACCCACTCCTTTGGTTGTAGGGATGGGAGCTGCATGTGAAATTGCCATGGAGGAGATGGAGCATGATGAGAAATACATCAAAGAGCTGACAGACAGGTTATACAAGGGCATCACTTCTCAATTGGATGGAGTGATTGTGAATGGAAGCCTTGAGCATCGCTATGTAGGGAACCTTAACCTCTCTTTTGCTTACGTTGAAGGGGAGAGTTTGTTGATGGGGCTCAAAGAGGTTGCAGTCTCCAGTGGAAGTGCCTGCACAAGTGCCAGTCTTGAGCCGTCTTATGTGCTGAGAGCCTTGGGTGTTGAAGAGGATATGGCACACACTTCAATCAGATTTGGAATTGGGAGATTTACCACCAAAGAAGAAATTGATAGAGCAATTGAGCTGACTGTAGATCAGGTGCAGAAGCTGCGGAATATGAGTCCTCTTTGGGAAATGGTGCAGGAAGGTATTGACTTGAAGAGCATTCAGTGGGCACAACATTGATAGAACTTTCTGGCTTCTGAAACTGAATGCCTTGTATAAGTAAATAGATACCACTTTCTAGGTCTCCTTTAAGCACCCCTCTTTCCATTTGTCCAAGGGCATTTTCCCACTGTAATCTATCCTGAGAACTCAGGTTCGTTTTAGCTTAGGTCTTGTAGAGCTGACATATTTGTAAAGTTTCCAAGTAACAATGTGAAATTCCCAACTTCCAGTTGTAGAGATGATATGTCAACAGTACTTGGAAGGGCAAGCCAACGTAGAGATGCACAGAAATGGTGGGATCTCACTGTGTAAAGCATAGCCATTTTTTGGTCTTGTAATCTGCTGTTGGTTTTGAGAACATGTTTTTACTACTTAGTTGTGGTGAATTTGTTTCAAGTTCCTTCTGTTGTATCTCTTCTATGTGGCCTTTCATCCAAATATTCATGAGTTGAGGCATGTGTCACACTCTGTGGGTTCTGAAGCAGGTTCTAGACTCCTCTCTGATATTGGTTGATGTATGCGAGGTTTGTTGGCCTGTCAGAAAAGGATTGCTTGGTTTGAGGAGGCAGGAAATCTGCTGTTTGGCTATTAGGCAGTCAAGTCATCTTGGGTGTGCTTTGGGTGTCTTTCTCTTATAAGTTTGTTGTGGACATAGCTCTTGAATTTTAGAGCTGACATTTGTTTTTGATAGGCATGTAGTGTAGGCAACAAACTGAAGTTGCCTAAGAAGGCTTTGGATGACTGCTTCATATGTTCTGCCCCCATATGGTGCTGTCAGAGATACTCTAGTCACAATTGGATCTTCAATGTGAATGCAGGGCATGTGGCTATGTAGTATCATATGTGCACTTGCTCTCATTCCATCAAAGATTGCATTACATGTCTGATCTGTATGGTGTAAGTTTGGTGTTGGTGTTAGAGGAAAACCTTGGTTGCAGTTTTGTTCTTCCTTGCAAGGTGATCAACTACTTCAACACAAACTCATCCCATTTTGCTAGCACACCCTCAACACAAAAATCTCAATGTAGGTCTACAATAAGTTTGGATCAGCAGAAAGAGATGGGTGCAGTTTGTGGTCTTCATGATAGTGGATGTGGAGTGTACCTTCTCTGGAAATTTCCAAAAGTACTGGTGTGTTATTGCCATTTGGCAATTTTCAATGATGAGCAGGGTCAGAGAATGTGAAGCCTCTGCACATCCATGGTGTGTTAGTGCATGGATGGGATCTCATATAAATAACACTTTTCAGATCCATTTGCTATGCATTTGTTCTGTTGATCAGGAACAACTTGCTCTTGTCTGCAACAGAACCCTTTGCCAAAATGCTCACTATGGATGCATAGGTGGTACTTGATCTGGTTTCAAAGCATAGCAAAGAAGTTAGATTCAGTAATGGTAACCATTCCATCCATATTTATGTTGGTGCACAGTCCACTCCTTGAAGAAGGAAAAGGGACTCTTCAATATGTGAGGCAGATTGCTTTCATTTGATAGGTGTTCTGCTGCTAATTGCTACCTAGTGGAGTATTGAGCAGTGTCCTGGATGGAATCTGTTCTTCTCTTCAGTTACCTACAAGTCATTCTCCACATTCTCGGATGTTCTTCCTGGCAATTGGCATGACTGTCAGAGCATCACTAGCAAAATTTGGTAGTGCATAGGGTGGTGGAAGCATGGAAACATTTCGAGACCCAAAAAGCTCTCATGCTTTTTAGTCACCAATCCATGCAGTTGGATAGCAGTGCATACAGCCTTGCAGTACTGGGGTTGTGCAACAACACAAGCTGGAATTATGTTGCTGGTGTTCTGTATCCCCGTATAGCAGTGGGTACAACTCATCAAGCCTCAACAATAGAAGAAAGATGTTCTCCATTGAGAATTTCAGGTGTACCATTTCTCTCCTTTGAATCTTCTCCAGATTGGGATGAGGCAAAAAGGAGCATGAGCCTGAACACAAAAGACATATTGGATGGAAGACGTCAAGCAACACCTATCCCACCACCAGTTTACCTTTGATTAGTCAGCTGAGACTGTTGCTCCTTCCTACCTGGCTTCAGCAAGTTAGAAGTGAAGTTGTCACAGGCATGTGTGTCTCTCCTTCAGTTGTTTCAGCCTTGGTGAGATTGCATCCACAATGTGGTGCTCCTAAGAGCAAGTCTGTCCACAATTGAATAGCTGCAACATGGGTTTCAACATGGGTGTCTTTGAAGTGCATCCAAAGAGAGAGCAAGCACATGTCACAGGCTCAATCCTACCAATTTTAAAAACTGTTTTGGTGCGTGCAGTGGAGAGGAGGGTCAGATCTGCTGGTGGAGGCACACAGCAAAGTGCAGCTATTCACACGCAAGGGAAGGTCTCTGGAGCCGAGTTCTGGATTTCTACTTTGCTTCAATTGGTTGAAGAAACTAACTGTGCATTAATTCATGGTGAACCATTTCAGGATTTCACCATTCTGAATCCCCATTTCAGTGACAAGCAATGTTGCAAATGACTGCCACTATGATATTTGGTTTCTCCAAGCTTGGGTTCTCCTAGCATCAAACTCAAGTGATTGGGATCCATGACCTCCTTGCTAGTAGTTGTGGGTGCAATTCTTCACTCGGATTTGGGTTTGTGGAATCTTCAAAACCTGTGCTGTGAATACATTGGGACCAGCAGGTGGCCCAAGGATGAGAAGGGTCAAGTTGACTTGGAATAGCTTCATGGGTGAAAAGATAGCCATAAATTTCATGTTATTCTTGTTGGCTTCTCGTCAACCGACCATCAATCCACTCCTGTTGGTGAAGAGAGGACAGAAAACCAGTCATGCTAAGTTGGTGGGAAACTGAGAAAAATCAGTCATGCTGAGTTTGTGACAAACTTCACGACATTTGGCTTTTTCTTTGTAGCTCATGTCATCCTTTTTCTCCTGCCACCCACCACCATCCACATGGTAGTGTACATTTGTACATCTGTTTGGCTGTTGTTTCAAGTGTCCTCTTCTGATCAGGCCCTTACCTTTCTCTGTTGTGTAAACATAACAAGTTTAACAATTCCCAGGTATCTCTGTGGGGTTTCCTTATTTTACTCTTCTTTCACAGTCCGTGCAACACACTGGTAATTTAGTGTACATATATGGCGGTCTTATCAAATGTGACAGGATTGTGTTTTGTTGTGCTCTTCTCTATGCACTATTGTCACTCTTTCAGAATATATATATACACCCATGTGTGTGTGTGTGTGTGTGATTTTAATATCAGTTTAAGAAAATTGTAAGAGTCTTTCCTGCCATAGACTTTTACCTGGTACTCGTCAGCCTGTTGTTTTTGTTTTAAGATGAATGAAAAGCAAATTTTGCTATTGCCATGAAGTTATTTTATGTACGCAGGAAACTTCAATGTGAAGCTATGAATTCATGTGATGTTTTCTTCATATACACAACTACCTAAGCAGCTTTGACACTAGTTATATTATTTTCAGAAATGTTAAAAAAATTCTTTAAGAAATGGCGAGGAAAATATTGAATTTTCAAGAATATTCCATTGTCAAAATGAAAATTTCAAAATAAATTTAGTTATTTGACAGACTTGTGTTGAAGCTGCCAAGGGTATTACAATATATGTAGATGGCAGAGTTGTGGTATTATGTATATATGATGAGTCTGTCCCTCCCAGTGAGAGAATGTTGAAAACTGCTCAGTTTTCGTCATCATCCGAAGTTTGAACTGCATCACACCATGAATGACCTTACTTAAAGTTGATAATAATATATGTTATTGAAAAATTTATGTTTCAGTACTTCAAGGCTCATTAGCTGTGATGTCCCACAAAAATGGTAGTTGATCAAATCTGACGAAATAATAACTTACAACAATAGTCACCATCCTTGTTCCAAATCGTTGTTGATGAAGTGCACAAATACCAAGTTTTAACTAACAACAATAACCACTTCCACTCAAATTGGGGTTGATGAAAAAAGAGAAGGAACAAGACTTAAGTATACTTAAGTTGATAAGGTGCACTTGCAAGTTGGTGTCAAGATGATGAATGTGAAGGTTGTCAAAAAAAATTTGTCCAGAGTGAACCAAGAGCCACCACCAGCACATCATCCATTGGATGCCCATAACCCCAACTGAGTTGACATCAGGTTTCACCTTGGTTAACCTATCTTGCAAAGAATTAGGTCCTGGAGGTATGTAGGTAAGTAGATGGGACACATAAGTCGATACTAGGTAAGTAGATACTAGGTAAGTAGATGCACTTAGATGGTTAGCACATCGGTAAGGGCTAGTGAACCAAGGTTAGGTGAACGCCTACCTAATTGATTTTAAAGTTTCACCTTGATAACCTATTTTTTACAAAATAGGTCCTATAGGTATATAGGTAGATAGGGAAAATAGGTGGCAACTAGGTAAGTAGATGCACGGAGATGGTTAGTGCCTATATGAGTAAGTAGGTAGTAAAAACAGAAACTGAGCTAACCTCAGTGGTTAGCTAGCGAACTGGAACCCAATGAAAAAGTGGCTCTTGTCCATCTACACACCATCTATCCCCTCATGGTGCGCTGGTGGCTGTTGGGTTCGCCATATTTTCCACAACAGGTTACAAGAGGTAGCCAAAATATAAAAGGATTCTTTAAAAAATTCTACTTGAAGGTCTGTTCCATCGCCAAATTTGGCTGAATCTTGTGGTGGATGATCGCCAGTTTGGCTACACCACAAAACTGAAGAAAAAGAGAACCTGCAACTTCAACTTCACTCTGGCCCTCCAAAATGTGGTGAAGAAATCTTGAAGAATTGTGGCAAAGAAAGGGCAAAAAGGATGATGATTTTGATGATGCTCTCGCGTCAAAGTAAAACTTTAGAAAGGATTAGATTATAATGTTTGTCTGAGGCAAAGTGGGGTGAAGGAATCTGGAATGCAATCTCGAAGAGGCAAGGAAACCAAAGAGGATAATGATGGTGATGATGATGACGACACACAAATGCCAGAGTTAATAAAACTTGCAGCGGATTAGATCACGATGGATGTTTGTTTCTGAGGCAAACAGTGGAGCAGCAGCAGCAGCGGTGCATCTTCTCTCTGTTGCTTACAGCAAAAGTCTTTTGTCTTTTCCCTCCGTCGTCGTTTCTCTTTCTCCTGCTTTTTTTACGCATACTACAACAGTGCTTGTGTGCATTCTTCACCCCAAGCTGCCGCTTTTATACAACGAGCAAGCCGGGGTAATGATGATGCTGCTACTGCCATTATTAATGTTGGTAACTAAATGAGAATTCCTTTTCCATTATTATTATTATTATTACTTGGTGTGTCTGATGCAATCTTCGCTCCAGTAGCTTACAGAGTTGGTTACATACAGAGTTGGAGCCCGGAGCTCGTTTTTCTACGTTTATCTCTAGCAGAGGAGATCAGCTCTTCGTTCCTGCTGAAAGTTCATGTACTCATATCGCTGCGAGAGCTTGCAGAAGCTGAGCAGCTTGGAATATTATCGTTGTAGCTCATTTTGCAAAAGTACAAGTGATCATCTCGTCTGCTTGCTGCTGATTCTTAGACGAGACCCGTGTTCTCTTGGAGAAAACAAAACGGGGAGAGATTTAAGTAGAAATCGTACTGAAATGAGTTCGTGATCAACATTGTTCTGCATCGGTTTTTCTGATGCTTCAAACTTGCGATTCCTCCATTGAACATTCATTCTTGTTGTCGTGGTGAGTCATGGGTTGCTTTTTCCTCGACTGTGGTTGCTAGCGTTCTCAAATATAACTAACTCCAAAAGAAAGACTCGGATGGATGGTATTCATGAGAAGGCTCCTATTTGCTTTTCACAACAATGTTCTTTTGTTTTGCTGGTTCAGCTTCCAGCTTTCGATGGCTGTGGTGATGACTGATTTTTGTAATTGCAGACGTTATGCCATCATCGTTAGATCAATGCTATTGAGTCTTTGTTCTTGCGAAGATTGGGTCCTCTGTCACATGCTCTTTGAATCTTCAGGAGTTGCTGCATCTTCACAGCTCATGTTCCGGTATATTTGTTTGTCTGTTGTTCTTTATCTTTCCTTGAGCTTCTAATATTGATGTAGCACTGGGGGAGGGATTCATGAGAAGAGGAAGCTGAGTGCACCTGAGCATGTTTTGGTCGGAGCTTCACTCGGAGGGGCCTGTTCTGGAGTTGTTTCGCAAAGCTGTGAGGAAGCCAAGCTATGGTTGTCTCCGATAGAGCTGTCGTAATGCAGCTTTCGGTCAGGAAACGGGTCTGAAGGGCATGTTTTTGTGAGGATTTTCATGTTCAAATCACGGTACTGAAAACGTTTTCTCCTTGTGTTATCTATTTCTTGCAGAAGAGAATCAGATCGACACTGGAAGTTGTGAAAGAATCAATGTGAACTCCATCAAAGTTCCACGAGCGCATTGGTGTTGCAGGTTGCAGAAATGGACCATCGCCGGCTCCGAGGTCTGTTTTTGAGAGTTGTTCGTTTGTGACTTATTTGGAAGTATTGTGTAAGAGCCTGCTGGTAGCTGTGAGACTGGACTCATGGGAGGAGAAACAACTGGAGTGATATCAAGAGAGGGCTTAGGTCCTATCCCTTGTTGGGACCACAAAGCAAGCACGTGAGGACATTGTACTTGATCCACTTGAGGTCAAAGCCATTTGCCACGATGCCCTCAAGGCAGATGTTGGATGTCTCAACACTTCCCTCATCACCAGAAGTTGCTCTTCCTCTTGCATCATCATCACCTTTGTTTATAGATCAGAGAAGCAGATCCCACAGGACTTTGATCTTATGCTTAGCACTAGGAGGAGGACTCTGTGCACTCCTCGCCATATTGCTTATGGCACTGATCACATACCAGCGACTAAGGGCAAGCAAAACCAGTCCTTGTGATGCAAACACATCTGTGAAGCTACGGAAATTCCCATACAAAGTACTCAAGGCAGCAACCTCAGAGTTCAGCAATGTCCAGAAGCTTGGCCAGGGAGGGTTTGGAAGTGTGTATAAGGGAGTCCTGCATGATGGAACTGAGATTGCTGTGAAGAAACTTGATGCAACATCGCTGCAAGGTGAACGGGAGTTCCAGAACGAGGTATCTCTCATTGGACATGTGAATTCCCCGCATATTGTCAAGCTACTCGGGTTTTGTGCTGATGGCAAGCATCGTCTGCTTGTGTACACATTTATGGCAAACCGCAGTTTGCAGGAAGTGCTTTTTGATGAAGATTGTTTTGATCCTCTCGACTGGGACAAGAGGTTCAAAATCATTCTTGATACTGCTCAAGGGCTCACCTTTCTGCACGTCATGTGTGACCCTCCCATCATTCATGGGGATGTGAAGCCTAGCAACATTTTGTTGGACTCCAGCTTCAGAGCAAGGATTGCAGACTTTGGTCTCTCAAGACTGAAATCTGAGTTGCAAGCTCCAGCATCTTTGAATGAGGAGGTTGTCCAAGAATCCACTGAAAAGGAGTGTATTAATAATGAGCATGTGGCACAAGGTCGGGCTCATCGTCAACACATGAGAGAAGAAGCAGAGATAAAGAAGGTGGAAAACGACGAGGTGATGGCCATAAGCAATACATCACCACAAGGACTCGAGCAGCTTCCTGAACCTCAACAAGTTGCCATGTCTTCTTCACATGTGGGATTTTCTCTCATAGCAGACAGTGGAAGTATAGGATTAGAGAATGTCCACAAGCCAGAAATTGCTGCAATAGATCTGTCCCCCATATCTGGTGAAGAGAACAGACTGGATGTGGAGTCTGAAAATTTTGAGAGTGCAGAGGATGGTGAAGAAGGTGACAAGAGCCTTGCAACATCTAGTACAGATGAAGCTTCTACAGAGTTGAGGGCAGCAGCAGCATCTGGAAACAAGGTGCACTTGTTGGCCACAAAGGCCAAAGAGAAGAAGGGACATCAGAAGTCTTGGAGTCGTGACTGGTGGTGGAAACAGGAAAGGATTGGAGAGGTCAAAAGAGACTACATCTTTGACTGGAGGCTACATGAAAACAAGAGGACTTCAAAGAGCAAGGATGGATCACTGAAGGAGCATTATGATAGGAGTAGCAAGCCCGTGCATGAGGGTTCTATTGGGATTGAGAAACGAAGTAAAGATTGTCACAGACACAGATTCTCAAAGAGCTCTGAATGGCTTGGGAACATCATTGGTGAGTTAAGTAAAGAAGACAATAAGAAGGTGACGAGGGAGAATCTGAAGGGACGAGAATGGTGGAGGGAGGAGTACTGTGACGAATTGAGTAGAAAATGCAAGGAGCTTAAGAAGAGGAAGTTGTACAAAGATGCCAATCTCAAAGAGATTGGTGTCAAGAGCAATGAGCCAATAGAAGGACATGGAAGGAACAAGTCTAATGGAGAAGCTAGTGAAGAGGTGAGCCAGAGCAAGCGACTGAAAGCTCGATTGGAGGGTGGCAGACACAGGTCTCGAAGTAGAGAGTGGTGGAGTGCAGAGTTTTTTAGCAGGGGTGTTTGTAGCACTCCTAGCATGCGAGGAACCATCTGCTATGTGGCACCAGAGTATGGTGGAGCTGGAAACTTGTCTGAGAAGAGTGATGTTTACAGTTTTGGTGTGTTGCTGCTGGTTATCATATCTGGACGACGGCCATTGCAGGTTAATGCTTCACCTTTCACTGATTTTGAGCGTGCCAACCTCATCTCATGGACAAGATCCCTTGCACAGACTGGCAACCCATTGGATTTGGTTGATCCAGCATTACAAGGAATTTTCTCTGCATATGAAGCTAGTATGTGCATTATAGTAGCTCTACTTTGCCTACAGCGACTGCCTGCAACACGACCAAGCATGGAAGAGATTGTCAAGATCTTGTCAGGAGTGTCAGATGTCCCTGCTCTTCCATTAGAGCTTTCCCCATCACCTCCTGGTGGTCTTCCTTTCAAATCCCGTCAGAAGCCATCAACAGAAATTGCTGATTTTACTGATGCACCTTTGTTGCCTTAAGCAAGCAACACCTGAGGAGAAAGATAGAGATGATAGTATCACAGGAGGAGGGAGTACACCATGGCTTTGCTCAAGTGCAACAATTGTGATACATTAGTTGGAAACACAAAGAGTCCCATGTTGCTGCAGCATGTGGGCTTTTTGGTTGGGTTAAGAATGTAATTGTGCAGTTTGAAACCTTGGTGGATGTCTCACGTCCAGACAAGGGAAACAAAGATGTCCATAAACATTGATCTTGTGCGTGCTTCTGGCCCCTTCTTCTCAGATATGTGCATACTTTTGTCTTCATTTATTAGAGTAGATATAGACATGTAAAGCACTTGGAGAAATACCCTAATGTATTTTGAGGGCACCTTATATCCATTAAAATTTCCTCCTAGAAAAGAGGAGTGATCTTATGCTTACTCCTTAAGTGGGAGGCATCTTACACCTATAAGTGTAATTATAGGTGTAAGATCCCTCCCACTCTTTAGAAGTAGGTGTAAGAATCCTCCCCCTCCTACACTTCATGATCTACATAGGTTTAGTGTTGGGTAATGCCAGAGGAGCAGGGCCTTCCCACAATTTGGGCCTGCTTCCCAAGGTGGCAGCCTGGGGCAGGCTCTGAAACTCAGGAATGCCCTGCTCCAAGTCATCACCTGGTGTAAAGAGGGACCATCAGATTTTTTTTTGTGAATGACCCAGTTTGCACAATGAGAACAGCTTGCATATAGTGGGATTTTATTGCTCATACAGAGAGCATTTCAAAAAAATGAAGTGATATGGGTGTGATATCCCACCATACTCATGCTGGGCTCATTTTTGCTTTATAATGTGCCCTCCAAATACATTAAAATGTTTCAGGGAGGACTTACAGTTCATGATAATGTTCGCCTTGAGCTTTATGATTGTTAAAGCCATGGGTGAGGAAAATTCTCAAAATGTGGGCTCTACCCTATTCAAACATAGTTGGAGAAAGATACTGCTGAGAAAAGGGAGGGTTTTTGTGGAGGAGTCTTTGGTAAGGTGAGATCAGAGAAAAGTTGGGGAGGCAGAGGAAGTTTCATCTTTTATTGTTGTTCTGTTGCCATGAGCTTGGAAGACATCCAAGTAATGTGAACTTGACCTGTACACAGATTCAGAGAGGTCAATATGGAGGGGAAGTGACAACAGGGCACAAAGTTAAGCTCCATGATGAGTCTTGCCTGATTGACTTGGGAATATTTTATCCAACTGTGTTGTGGCAAGCAGTTGGTTTCTGCAGCAGAGTGAGCAGATGCTTCAGATTTGAAAAAACTACAATTAAACAATTTTAGAGTGGTAGACATGAAGGATTTCAAGAGAGTTCATAAGTTTCAATTGCAACAATTGCATTGTCTCATCTGAGGAGAGCAGAAAGACCTTGATTGACGCTTCCATGTTGTTTCGTGTTGATTTTGTAAGGAGCCTTCATCAAAATTAGTGATTGTTTAACAACTTAATAACATATGGACATCATTTAACTAATTATTAATTCACACGTTGAGTGGTTTTGAGGGATAACCGAAAGTCCTCATATATCCCTCTTGTATGGTTAAACCAAAAATGAGCCCAGCATGGCCATTTTGTCCATCTGATGATCAATTCTGACATGGATATGGTCAAAGCATGAGCAAAATTGGTTGTGGCATCGACAACAATGGTGTGCTTTAGGACAGTAATACTGTCACCTGCTCCTTTTTGATGGTAGAAGACACTCTAGTTGGCATCATGAATGACACACCTTGCAGGTGTAGTGTTGAGGACGGATCCTTGTGCCAATAATAACAACATTGACCCTGAAACGTAAGAGAATATCAAGGGCTTCTGCAGAAGGAAAACAACATGACAGGACCTATCATGATGATATTCTAAATATCTATCTATTAAGGAAGGTAGTTTGTTTGTTTTGTTTGTCACATTGAGATCTCCCAAACCATGGTAATTGATTTGTAATGCTCAATTGTTGCAGAATCCAGGACTAAACTGTGTCTGAAGTATAGGAGATGAGCCTACCTTGAGAACCTTCTGTGATTGAAGGTACCTACCATGAGGCCAGTAGGCTGAGCTGAAGGTAGCGAAAAGCTCAGAATGTTCAAAGATAGGACCTATTCCTACTTAAAAACTTGCCAGATTATGAAGACCTCATGCCAGGGGCCTTAGAAGATATGTAAGGCCATCTACTGCAGTAGAAACCTTATGCTATATTACCTGTCCTTGATATACACTGAGCACTACAGAATACTGCAATCAGCAATCACAACATGTTGATTTTAAATCATAATTTGTAAAAGAGATTTGGCAATCAGAGGTTGTGATAAGCAAGAGATTTTTGAACCTGAGTCTTTGATACAGTCATATCTGTTTACAGGCTACAAAGAACTTCCTACCAAAGGTAAAGGTCAAGGAAGTACAAAAGCACCACCATACATGAGAGTGAAGAGAAACAACAATAAGCCACTGAGGAATGACATTGCCCAGCCAACAAGAGATGTGTCACACTGTGACCTTGCCATTTACATTAAAAAGTATCTTAAGGCAAAAGAAGAATTATGGAAACTCAAATATATCTCCATGCAAAAACATAATCTTCAAAAAATCCTATAAAAGAAACCAAAATCCTCAAAGATATTATAACTCTATAACTAATCTCAAGTTTCAACACAAGCCAAAATATCATCTTTCAAAAATCCTCATATAAAAATAGATCTATAATGTAGGGGCCAAAATCCCTTAAGCTACTATACTCTATAGTGAATCTAAACACAATATCCTTGCCTTGGTAGCCAAGGGCAATAAAAAAATCAACCTGTTGATACATTTGGAACGAGTAACAGTAAAGGAAAATGTAAGTCCAAAATAATCTTTGCAACTCAGGGAGGTCACTCTTCATAGTTGTTGGGTTCCCTTGGGCCTTCACCTCCAGAGTGTTATTGAATTGTAAATGAGACTAATGTAGATTTATCCTTATCTATGGATAATTAAAGTAAGTTTTGATGCTTAATAAGTATAGAAAATTACATAAGTAACTTCAAATTGACATCGCAGTTTCAAATTCTATAAATATAATTTGCAAATATTTTCAAGGTTTTTCATTAGCTTAATTTCAAGGTCCTCTCAGAACCATCAGCTCCATTCAAAAACCTCAAAAAACCACAACTGGGTTTTCCTAAAGAAAGCGCAATTGAAGAACTGGCAGTTATTCGAACTTTTCAACTTGTTTGAGAACGGTTATATATATCAGAAACCGGGTATTTCATTTATCTAGAACTGTGACTATGAACTCTAACGAATATATGAGGACTGGAAAAATGAAGAAGACATGGGACTGCAACCAGAGAAGAGTCGGGAGCTAATTTTTTCAAAAGAGTTATAACTCATCCTCTTCCTGTGTTTTCTGCATCGCTCCTTCACTTCTGACGCTGAAAGAACATTCGTTGCCCTCCTGTTTGCGCGTCCAATGACACAAAAATTGCTCAATTTGGTTAAGGGATGAGGAAAATATTAGAAAGTGTTCAGTGATAGGTGTCTCTACCCTGTCTCTCTCTGTGTCAGATGTCTCTGTCTAGGAGAAGGGCCTGTACTCAGGTCATTACGGGATTTGAGATCTGTGCCCAAGGCCGGTAAGCTGAGGGAACAGATCGAAAATTATGGAAGGGCCTGTACTCAGGTCCTTTTCCTGCATAAAGCAGAGCTGGGATTTTTTCACTTTTTAGAAATAGTGACAGGCTGGGTCGTACCTTCCGCTGGTCAGAAGATCCCAGTATAGCCTGGTACCTTCCACCGCAAAAGATCCCGCTTGCTGAAAAACAGGTTTCTTCAGGCAGGTAAGGGGCCTGAAAATACAGGCAAAGCTCAGCAACTGAGCATGCAAAGTCTGCAAATTGTCTTCAGTTGTTGGTGCCAAGGTCCCACCAGTTCTGTTTTTAGAGGAGGGGGGAGTTGTCTGATAGCAACCTCTTGAAGCTCTTGGCAGAAAACAAAATGGATTGTCGTAGACTCTCACAGCAACTAATCTTCTTCTTTCTTTTTCTCTCTATTGCATCTGACAGCAACTTCAAACAAAAAGCTAGAGCATTAATCCGGAAGCTGTACTCCCATGCTGTTACTATCTTCCCCCTATCATCTGCAGCTTCTCACTTGATCCGTGTCTGAGCCAAAAACGCAAAAAAAGAGGAAAAAAAACTCGGAATGAAAAAGAAAGGTTTGTTATGTGAATCGTGATTGACAGTGAAGAATAGTAGTAGGGAGTATAATTTTGGTGACTGAGAGATTTTGTTGTGGAGAATTGACAGGAGCAGGATCTGGTCTTTTGCAGCATTGAATGAAGTAATCGTTCTGAACTTCACCTCTTCTTTGTTCACTAGTTTAGTTCGAAGGCACGGCACTCCTTTCCCCCATCCGACAGCTACCAGTTTCAACTATAAGCAAGCGTCACGGGAGTGATCTACATTCTGCATCGGAGTAACTAGTCTTCTGTCTGATCAGTGCTGAACTGCAGAGTAAACAATTTGGGAATGGAGTTCGGCGAACTGAAGATCTGCATGGCCGTGGTGCTGGGAATCGCTCTGTTCATCCTAGCAGCTGCCAGTAAGCAACAAGTTGTTGCTGCTGATCATGACAATCCTCATACTGCTGAGTTCACGCTGCCGGGGGTTGCAGGCGATGTCGCGGCGCTACGTGGTCAGAAGTCCGGGAACTTCGAGGACACGCGAGAAAAGTCTAGCAGATTCTTCTTATTACCGATCAAAAGTCACGCACACAACGAAGCTCATCAGTGCCCAGTCGCACCATGTGCACCCGAGTTGAGTTGCTGCAAGAAACAATGCGTGAACGTGAACGACGACTGCAACAACTGCGGACGCTGTCATCACAAATGCAAACATGGTCTCCTTTGCTGCGCCGGCGATTGCGTCGACATCCTTCACAGCAAACCCAACTGCGGCGCGTGTCACAACATGTGCCCTGGTACAACGGCGTGCATTTATGGCATCTGCGGCTATGGCAACTAGATGACTCAGCTCGTGCAGATAATTGCAACAGATTCATGATGAAGCAGCTTCTACCCAATATCGTTGATGCATGGATCGTCTTGATAGCATAGTCGTCTTGCACATCACAATCCTTGATCAATTTCAGGTTTGAAGTGCCACTAATTCTAGCATGAAACTTCTAGCAACTTCTTCTGCTGATCTTCATGAAGCAGTTTCTACCCAATATTGTTGATGGATTGTCTTCTTGCACATCAAAATCCTTAATCGATTTCATGCTTGAGATTTCACTAAATCTCGCCAGAAACTTCTAGCGACTTCTCCTGCTGATTCATGAAGCAGCAGCTTCTAAACAAATTGTCGACGGATTGTCCTGATGGATCATCGTCTTGCACATCAAAGTCTTTGATCGATTTCATCTTCCAATATTAATAAATCTAGAATGAAACTTCTAGGAACTTCTTCTGCTGATTCATGAAGCAGCTTCTGCCCAGTATTGTGGATGTATGGTTCGTCTTGATGTGATCGTCGTCTTGCACATCAAAATCCTTGATCAATTTCATGCTTGAGGTATCACTAAATCGAGCTTGAAACTTCTGGCAACTTCTTGTGCTGATTCATGCGAGAGAAAGAAAGCAATACACACAACAATGAAAGTTCTAGCAACTTCTTGTGCTGATTCATGTGAGAGAAAGAAAGCTCAATACACACAACACTTGGAGACTCTAAAGAGAAATGTATTATATCAATTAATGAAATACACAAAAGAGAGAATAGAGGTATCACAAGAAAATTAGAAAAACCCTCTACCAAACCAATGAATTCACAAATCCCTTATAAGATCTTACTCAATAAGATAATGAACTGTCACCTTAAATCAATTAATTTAGGATTCAAAAAATAAAATTACACAATATCCAATATATTAATGGATATTTTCTTTTCCTATCATCCCAATACTTTAATTGTAAAAACACAGTAGTACACCATAATTGTAATATACTAAGTTGTATGAAAATTTAAAATTATCTTTGTAGTTTGTTTTCTAGACATAAACATTCTATTTTGGAACCCCAATTATGATTGAACTCTAACATGATCCTTGTGGATGATGATACATTCCAAATTTTTAAATCTTTTAATGCATAAATTGATCTTTGACCCCTTTTCTTATTTTGGGGAGTTTGAGTGAAGTCATTCTAACCTATGGGTGAAGGCCAAAATGTGCCAATTCCTTCAAGTGCAAAATTGGTTTGTTATAACACCAAAAGTTGGTTAAAATTATAAATTATATTAATTACAACCTATGTTAGATAGAAAGATGGTTGGATATGATAATTGTCCTTATGAGCCTATGATTTTGATTAGAGAATTTCTTGGATTCATGAGTGATTTAGTTAACTATTTTTGGTTAGGCATAAATAAAAATCAATTATTTGAACTTGATTAAATCCTAGGAAAGTAGAAAAGTAGATTCCAAATAAATTATTAACTCATCCATAGAAAGGATAATAATTCTCAAAAGTTAGTATGTGATAGAATATTACTAGCTTGAAGTTGATGAATGATAATGTTTAGGAAATGTAGAATCTAGATGAATGTGGTTCATAATTCATCCATTCATCCCTTTAAATATTTAAAGGGTTATGAGGATAACTTCAAATTTATTTTTTGTTTCATGATTTTAACATTGTTAGTTTGTTATTAAATCATATGTTTAGTTAATTCCAAAATTTTGAAAAGTTCAAAATTAACAATTGACCATTTGGAGGTTGAAAAATTCAAAAGAAACTTTCATTTAAGGGTCACCAAATGATGCAACAATAAATATTAATAATTTTTTACTTCACTAAATGATCCAACCAATAGATGTTAAGAATGTTTTATCTCAAACTTGATCCCAATCACTAGGTTAGAAAATTGACAATTTAGTCCATAATGAATTAAATAATTTATTTTTTTAAGCCTTGGAATAAGCCTTTTGTGTAATGAAATCATGTCACAATAAACTTTTGTGTCATTTGGATTACATTGGAAAAGTTCACAAAAAAAACTTATGTGTCTTTGGTGAATGATCCCCACAAGGCAAGGTCTTTATGCATGTTTTGATAAATGTGCAACTTGGCAAAACTTTATTGATAAACACACCATAGATTAAGAAAATGTACAAAGGGATAAGAAAAAAGAAAAGGGAGAATTTACATGATGTCAAGTTAGCTCAAACTAGATGTCAAAACCTATCCATGTCAAAAACCAACTACTTCTAGTAGATTGGTTATATTTTTCCATATCAAAAAATAGGCACTTACAATAAATCGGTCGTGAAGATGGGAAAGGTGTCTTGAAGGGGTGGAAGTAGCAAAGTAGCTAGGCCTACAACTATTGCCCGACTTAAGATGGAAGATGCTTGTAGCCTATAGGTAAAAACACTACACCGGACCAAAATTGGTGGCTCAAAGTCCCATTTTAGAATCCAAATCTAGTTTTTTTTTTAAAAACATTTAAATGCTATTGAAATTCATGTTCTTTTCCATTTCCAAGTTCATATGACCATAATTTAAACCTTTTTATAAAAAAAACCTTTAAAAATATGGGCCTTGAAAAAATCAATTAAGATATTGAAATGGACTTTATGAATTTGAAATTTTCATTTTAAATCTTCAAAACATTTAGAGACTTTTTCTTACTTGATTTTTTCATCTTAACTGTTATGGTAATTTCATGTGTGGTGGTAAAAAGTTGTAGGCTTAATTTCCATGTCCATTAGAAGAAAAAAATCCATAATGATAAAAAAATTTGGAGTAGTCTAGACTAGGGGTGTTGGATGTACCATCCTTTGTAAAATCCACCTTGGATTGAATATTTATTTTTTTGGTAAAAAACATTTTGTGTTGAAAGATTATAATGTAGGTTTCAATTTTTCTTCTCACTTTTTCCAAGTTTCTCAAATAAATTTGTATACAATGCAACAATATTTGACTCACCTAGGAAAAATTGCCATTGGGACCTCCAAAAAAATCCATCATAGCATACTTTTACCCTTTGCAATGTGATTGAAATTTTTGTTGAAGAAAAGCTACCAAGACAAAAAGAGAAGGGCCCTCTAGTCTTTTCAAACTCCAAATGGCATTGGCACACATTAGAAGAAATTTGAAAATCAACAACTAAATTTGCTACTCATTTATAGTTGTAATGGACACATGCGACTAAAAATAGCCTAGTCACTTAAAACAAGCACCAAAAGATAGTCGCAAAAGACATGACATGGCCATGAAGTTGAAAATGTAATCGCAAACCTTATAACTAGGCCATAATTTATCATACATTGCCATGGATGATCCTTAGTATGACATGGAACCCCAATTTGTGATTACATTTGCGATTACATTTGGGATAATTGCATGCTACCAAATGTGTCATTAATGGGTGGTTAAGATTTAACCACATGGTAATTTAAAAAACCAATGGTCATAAAACATGTGGCAATTTTCCATTTGTTCAAAAAGATATATTATAATTACAATATTTAAATACTATAATTTTTTAATAATTAAATATAATTTTAAAATAATTAAATATTATAATTAATTAAATTCAATATTATAATCACATTAATTTATTATTATTATTACTTAATTATAATTTGTCTTAGGCTAAATTATAGTATGCAACCTATTTTAGGTTAGGCTAGGGTAAAATAGGTTACTATTTATTTTGTTAGGGACAAGTTTTTTTGAATGGCTCATCCCAAATGGCACATGCATTATGTTTATAGTGCATACCATGAATTTAGCCAATTCTTTCACCTACTTATACATTTTATAAGTTTGAAGTTGTAAACAAAGGACATGGGATAAATTCTAATGAAAGGGAAACACTACAACACTATCACATCCTTTGTCCCATACAAAAACATTATCATATATCCACACAATAAAATATTTATTATTTTTCAAAAAAATTTACTACATATCCTACTTACTACCTACTAATTACCTAACCAACTTAATTTATTATTATTATTATTAAAAAAATCATATACCCACATAATAAAATATTTACAATTTAACCTACCTACTACTTACTACTGCCTATCCTATTTATCACATACTATTTAAGGTACATACTTACTATTTACTACCTAGCCTACCTAATAAATTAATTACTTAACTTACATTTAATAAACTAATTGTTTAACATAGATAATTAATTAATCAATTAATACAAAAAATAAAATACCTATTGTTTAACTTATAACCTACCTACCTACTAGGTCTACTAGTGCCTATCTTACTTATTACATATTACCTAGCCTATCTAATTAATTAATTAAATACCTAATCTAACTAATTAATTAATATGAAAACATGATCACATATTTACACAAAAAATTAATTAACCTACCTATTACCTATCTTACTTACTACCTACTACCCTGTCTACTAATTAATGACCTAGCTTACCAACTACCTACCTAGTTTAACCTTCATAACCTAGTGACCTATTAGTTACACCTAGTAAACAAGCCTACTACTACTTATCGATAACTTAAGCCAATTAATTATGTAAACTAGGCTAAACTACCAATGTACATAAACCTATTTAGTTTAATGTAACTTATTAAACTTATTTAGCTTAATTTACCAATTAGGTTATAATAACATTTTCTAGCAATTTATTAGCTATTAAATATTATATCATGGGAGACCCATGGATAATTGCAAAACAAGACCCACGATGGGTTCGTTGAAATGATAATAGTACAATTGAAATAACAAAGTTCACCATGTGTGGTCTATATTTCTTTGTACATGTGGTAGAATATGTTAGTGCAATTGTAAAAACTTTCATTGTAGTTGCAAACACAACTATGTTATCATCCATCGATGGATGCAATCAAAATTGGATGACATTGTTCATTTTTCATTTACATTTTCAGTGAAAATCATATTAGTCATAAGTTGTAATCACATCTATAACTAGAATTTGGTTCAACCCTTCATGTAATTACATATGCAACTACAACAAGTTACAACTACATGTACATGTAAGACTAACACATTGTTAGTCATAAAATAAGTTGGTTTGGACATTAGTCGCATAATAGTTGCAAAAATATGGTTAGAATGGACAACATTTCTTTTAATGACAATTGTGTAAAAACACATCCAGCTATTTATGTAGACATCCAAATACCTCCATGTTGCTAAGGGGAGGAATTGATTGGCAGGTTGTCAATCACAATAGCTCTATTTTTTGGCTTGAACTACATTAAAAACAACAAATCCTTGGGTGGCACAAGATTGGGGAAGTAAATCCATTCATGTTGGGTCGATAATGATAACATCAACTAAGGTGCAAATGCCATATTTGGTGAAGGTGCAATCATGGTAACATGTACCACAACAAGTGTAACTAGTGCTTAATGTTTCATATTATTGAAAATGTATTTTAATTTCATATTAAAATTGTAGGATTTATTTATATGATAACATTCATAATATATCATGGGAACTTGGGAATAAATTTGAAATTAATCAAATGAATAAAAAAAATGAAAAAACACTTATAAAACATTGTAACTAATGTTTTTAAATAATAAAACGACATGTTTAATAGCTTTAATATTTTTTTCAATGACATTTTTTGACAACTTTTTAATGCAAGGCTTATCAAAATACTTTAAAAAATTTATCATGATTTTAAAATATTTTTAAAGATTTTTTTCAAGAAGATTTCTCCAAAAATAATCACGAAAGTGGTCGAAAAAAGGCAAGTGTGGCTCATGTTATCTTATTTGCACTCGTGAACATAATGTCAACTCATTGATGATAGGAGTTGAATGTGTTTGAAAGAAACATATGTAGTTGTTTTTGCCCCACATGGAAGCCAACATCTCGCACAATGGGAACAGAGATGTTGCAAACTGCATCATGGGTTCTTGTGCACTCATTGCCATGAACATAATGTAATAGGTGAATACCCATAGGGTTGATGGGATGTGTGCACACACACCAATACCTATAATTGAGGGATGGGGCAATCTAAATCATATTCAAAATGTTGTGGAAAAGACCGAGGTAGCTAGTCAAAAGTGTGGGAAAATTGATTGAACTATAAACCAAACACCCACCCCTAGGCCATAACATGATAGAATTCAAACACAATGGATTTCAAATATCCCATCGGAAAGTATGCTGGAAAGGGATGATGGTGAAGATGCTTTGAGATGGAATCTTGAAATCGAATCATTTGTTGCTTGATGAATTATTTAAATGAAAAAAGAAATGTGCAAGTTGGGGGCGATAGGAAATCACATGTTGCCTTGAGGTGTTGTTAGAAAAAGAAAATGTTATTGTCGAAATGTGCTAAGGTTTCAAAAAGGAAGGGATGTTGATCAACCATAAACCTAGTAGTTATGATTGAAGCTACAAAGGCCCAACTCCCTAAATAGGCTATTGCAGTGATGGTGGCCGTTGGTATGAGCCCGATGCCACCAAAAGTTATTGGGAGAGAAGCTTGTTTAAGTGTTAGAGGTCCTTCTAGGTTGTCAAAGGATCATGAACCCAAAAGGTGCCCAAACACTTTAAGGAAAGAATACTAAAAAAAATTGAGGGATTTTATGAAGGTGGAAGAAAAAGGTATACATCATATGAGATATGAAGGCCGTTGCACAAAATACTGAGTTGGAATTCCAAAGGCTACTTGAACATCACCCATCTAAACAAAAGATCCACATGTCGAACATCCTTCAACAAGGCATCTTGATGAAGGATGATGGGAATGATGAAGTGTCCAATGGAACTCCCAAAAATTTAATTCCTTCTAATGGGGTGGTAATTTGGGATGGGATGTTGAAATTATGTAGTAAACTAGACCATGCTACACATTTATGAAGTTAGATATAAAAACTCAAGGCACATAGTTCAATCTAGAAATGTTCATACGTAGATGATACAATAGAAAGGGGACCTATGATGTGAATGTCATTACAATGGATGGAAATAAATAAAAAGGGAAATGATTAGCTATAGAACATAAAGCCATAAAATGGGCTAATGCAAATAGTGCCCCTCCCAAAGGATCACCTTGGCGGATTCCCATGGCAAAAAGGATGACAATGACATCATTTTCATGATTATGATGGTTGTAAAACAAAAAGACTCAAATGCATAAAATGCACAAACAAAAGGGATGAATTACATGATGTCTCCACTTACTGCATGAAGTTCTTGAAATATGACCCCTTTTGACATTGAATTGAAGGCATTTGCCACATCTAGCTAGAGAACAACCCAATCAAGGTAAAGGTCTAGGGTGCATTTGATGCCATGGATTACTACTTCATAACTGTCCTTAGTTGCCATTTTGAATTAATTTGGGGAGAAATGTGTTGCAAAGGCATCACAAAATTGAAAACATAAGGTGTGAATTGTGTAGTCGATACAATGTTTCCCCCACTATAATGGGACGAACTCCACCTAAAAGCTTGGTCATGGTTAAGAGGTGGGCCGCTCCAAGAACATGTGCAATTTGAGGTGGAATGTGACCTTTAACAATATGAAAAAAAAGCTAAAATAATTGAGGGAATCCACTTGCTAAATCTTCTAAATGAAAACAATCTCGAAGGTGTTCAAAAACCATCCCAGAAGAACCACTTGCTGAAAGATGGGGCATGTTTGGAATGCCAATTACAACTAGAAGAAAGTTCAAAGTTTTGGTTTGGTTCGTATTTTTCTAAAAAAGGCGAGAAATAGCCATTTGAATTAGGGTGTAGTGCGGTGAGAGCTAAGGTGGTGTCAAAGGACGTGGGTGCAGGGGAGAATGGTGCTAGGGCCCGGGTTGCTTTAAAATATTTCCTTGCATGTCCAAAAATTAAACTATGAAAAAGGTGTTTATGAACTAGGGGATCATGTTGGGGAAAAGGCATTAAACTCAAACTTATTGCCAAAGTTTGGGCTCACAAAAAAAACCTCCTTTTGCAAATTTTTTCAATCACTTGCTAGAAAACATTTGAGTCGAATCTGCATTTCCCTATGCCCTGTTACCCCACCATAAAAGGCCAAAAAAAACACCATTGGGGTAATAAAAGGAGCAAGTGCCAAACTACCACATCATAAGCGTTTTACGTTAGCTTATCCAATGGAAAATGAAACTCCACTTATACATCATGTGGTAAAGCAACAAGGATGCAATTATATAATCAAAGGATGATGAAGTTTAAATGGAAACACCCAAGGACATCCAAAGATAAAACCCAAGTCCAAGCTTATGCAAACAAGGTGGAAACAAAGAAGGTATTGAGTTGAAATGGTCATGGGGGTTTGGATTAAATGAATTGGGTGTTTGACAAGAACATTAATGACGAGCTAACCCTTGATTGGTAAATTGGTGCCAATAGGTGGGGGGAAAAAAATTTAGGTGGAAATTGCAAATGTGTTGAGGAGATGAAGGTAGGTTGGGGGGTCTGATCACATGCGACTAGAGAAGCTAGTAGAGTGGAAGGGAAAAAAAATCCTACATGTCCATGATCAAAGGGGTTTGGGAAAGTGTAGGGTTAGGGCTTCACATTCACACAAAAGGTTGGGGGTTAGTAAAAGGAACTAGTGGGTGGTGTGTAGTTTGTTAAAATGGGTGGGGGAACCAATGGGAGATGCACGGTTTGCATAAGATATGGGGTGGAACTAAGTCCATGATGACATATAATAAAACAAATGGGCAATGGGAAGGACAAAATTTGATGGAACATGATGAACTAAGGGACATGGGATGTTTGTTGCCCATGAGGAAAAAGGCCTAATAGGAGCACATGCCCCACCTATTAAAAAATTATTTATTGCTATAAGGCAATCCTAAATTTACAAAACCAATAATATGTGATAACCTAATTAGTTGGAGAATTTAAAAAAACATTAAATAACGTGATTTGGGTGAATTTTTTCATTTTCGACTTGAAAAATATGATTGTGATACATTAATGGTTTTAATTTGCTAAATTAAAAAATCTAAATCTTTAATTTTTTACACAACATGCTCCAACATGTAGCCAAATATAATAAGATTTTTATTAAAAAATCATATCTAGTCTATAACCAAATTTGGTTAAACATTATTGTGGATGATAATCAATTTGGCCACATCAAAAAATATATTTTAAAAACAATAAGTAGTCATCAAATTTTTTTATCACTTATGTGAATTTTGAGACAAACCAAGAATACTTGATGAGTAATCACTTTTACTTATGTGAATTCAAAAGAAAAACCAAAAACAAATTACTTGACCACATATTTAATATTGTTTTGCATGTGTTTTATTTAAAATCCAATTTCTTTTGTCATTGTTGTGATGTGAAAAAAAAGGGGAAAAGGAAGCATGTAAAAGAACATGTACCAAACTACCAAGATATTTGATGCTTCATGTAAATATGAAAAAAACTAGAAAAATATGTGTTTGAATATTTGGCTATCATTGAGAATGACAATATATTTTTGTCACTATTTTATGTTGCAATAGTATCCTAAGATCAAGTTAGCTTAAATAACGATAACATGTTGAAGCAAAGTTAATTTTTCAAGCAAAATTGCACCATTTAGTGACCCAAAAAAACAGCCTAGAACTTTTACAAAGGGATTTTTTGGGGGGAAAAAAATCCCCCAATTTCACCACATTTCAAGGAAGAAAAAGGTTAAAGGCACCATAACTAACTAGACATACAAGTGAGAACCTACAGTCTAGTTAGTTAACTAGGTGCCATTTTTCATGAGATGTAAGCATGTTAGTGTCATCTTTAGTGTGTCAAGATGTAACTTGCCATCAAGTTGTTGTGGAAGCTTGGTTGGTTGTCCTACTAGTTGTTGGCTCATGCATGAAAATGTTGCTACTCAAAGGATCTCATTTTACCACACACAATTCACATGTTACAAGTAGGTTCATCAAGTGGTTGTTATGGCAAATGTGTGTAAATTTGTGCATTTCATAAAATTGTGCCACTAATATGAAACAAAGAGGCCAATTACAAGCCACCACAACACAATTAATTACCTACATATGTGGTTTGAGCTTGATTCCGTACCCATTCATGCAAACAAGATAATCAATAAAGAAAATCATGTCTAACCTCATGGGCATCCTATCATCAATTAAGAGATGTTGATGGAAAGTTGAAGAAGGTGACCTATTTTGATATTGGAATTTGGAATCACCTATTTGTTTAATAAGGATATGAGGTGGATAAAATGAAATATATTTAATATGCATATTGACATAGCCCTTTGGTTACATCCAAGGATATATGTCATATTCTCATATCAATAATTTCCATTTTGACGCATAGAATTAGCCCAAATTACCTTGTGAGCTAAAAATAATTATGTTCTTCAAAACACATAATTTCACAAAGATAGCTCCTCATGTGACAATCCATCCAACCTTACAACTCCAATTTATCTTTTAGTAAATTTTGGAACAAAATGGGAAAGTATTTAATTAAAATTAACCTTGTGGTTTTTAATATACTAATTTGGCATTTCTATCAAATTCATAAGTTGATTGATGGTATTGCAATTGATGTATGTTCACATTTAAAAAGTTTTCACGAACATCATACAAAAAGTGTTGGGGGTAATGCTAGAGGGTTGGGCCATTCCCAAAATAACGGGCCCTTGAGGCCGGAGGCCAAAGGGCCAATTATTTTGGCAATGCCTAGGCCCAAGGCTGTTGCACAACATTAAACGCAAAGTATTTTTTAAATTTAAAAAAAAAAGCATGGTACTTGATGGGTATTAGATGGGTGCCCATTGGTGCTTCCCTTTGACCTGCCTTTATAGATTATCTATATGAGAGTTCAACTTTGAGCAAAGCACATGACATAAAAGTGTGGTGCTATTTGGGAACATCTTGGGGAACATATTGGGAACCTAGAAAACAAAAGTCCCCTCCCCCTTCCCCCCAAGAGTCAAGAGAGAAAAAGTGGGCCCTCTTGCATATGTCTTGAGTTTTTTCATTGTTTGCATGGAAATTTTTAATTCTAAAAGAGTTTTCACCATTTTTGGCCTGGGCTAATACCCTTGCCTAAGTAGATGGGTACCTATTAATGTCATCATAGTGTGTATTCATATTAATTAATTCATGGGTGTGCTCTCAACTTCTCTTTTTTTTTTTAAAGGAGCCATATTAATTGGCCCATCATCAATTTTTTTAGGAACATTGGGCACTCCCAAATAGAAGCACCTCTTTAGTTGCAAAATAGAAACAATAATGCTCTCCCCCATGGCCCACCTTTTTAGTTTATTCACATGATCGTTGAACTTTGGGCAAACCATAAGGGAAAAATCTGAGGTGAAGTTGGGAACATCTTGGGGAACCTTGTGGAAACTCCATGAGAACACATTGAGAACAATGGAAAAAACAAAAATCCCCTTTCCCATCCCACCCCACCTCACCCCAACACAAAAAAAAATGGACTCCTCATGAGTGCTTTTTGAGCCTTTCCATTGGCTACCTCACACCGGTACATAGTGTCTTGTTTCTTGGCGCATGGAGAGGTGTTTTTCATTGGAGAGCTGGAACAAGCTTGGAAATATGTAATTAATCAATGTTAAGAACTTTGGGAACACGTTCTCATGAGAAAAAAGAAAGACAAATGTCGTCATTTTGCCATGGTTACACTTTCTTGAGTCACAAATTTCAGAGCTCTTGCATTTGGTTAATGTTTCGACTCTTGCATTTGGTCAATTTTGGTCATAGCTCTTGCATTTTATTAATTGCTTTATCGATAGAGCTTTGAGGTGACTTAGTATATGAGCCCCAATAGCTGAAAAATAAATAATGGGAAGCTATTGTGCTTAATGAAAAGATGGTTTTAGAGTGTTCAGTTTATCTAAATGTGACTATTGCCTATTCATGAAATCGTTGTGAACTTCTTACCAAGTTTGACCAAAATCAATTCTACCATTAAGAAAGTCGTAACAATAGAAAGTTCAATGAAGCTTATCTACAAACATTTTCTACTTTGTCATTTGTCTAAAAAGCCATGGTTTGTTTTATTTTATTTTTTAAATTAATTTTATTTTAAAAAAATTTAAGTAGTTCATTCATTATAGATTGTATAGGCATTCCAACCTTTTAAGATAAAATTTAAAGTACACATTTAAGAGTTTCCTTATGTTGCCTTCACTTTTGGTGTTACGGATTCTAGCCGAAAGTCCTTCAACGCTAAGCTAACTATTTAAAAAATATATTTACTTATCATAAAATATAATGTTGAGATCTTTTTTTAAATTCCTATTCACACTAATGATATTAAAATGTTTACTACCCATTAGGTTAATATTAGATCCTAACATTTTTTTATTATTATTCACACTTATGATGATGATAAGTTTTTTTTTGCATGGTATTATTTTTATTAAATTGAGTAGGTAATAAGTAGGTTGACAAATGAGTGAATAGGTGAGTAAATAGATGGATGATAAATAGATGAATAAATAATTAAATAATTGGATGAATACATGAATGATAAGAGATAAATAATAAATTATAGATAATAAATAGTCTAAGTTTGTATGTAGGTGATTGGGTGGGTGGATAAGAGGAAAATATATAAATAATAAGTAAGTAGATGAAAAAAAAATGTGAGCCAAAAAAAAAAAAAAAA
>Ga0116227_10003279_pt1 | contig 36181 bp, 25 predicted proteins | sample S1TSphgellanicum_FD_89693 | JGI IMG/M metagenome (GOLD analysis project Ga0116227, IMG submission 89693) | Host-associated microbial communities from peat moss isolated from Minnesota, USA - S1T2_Fb - Sphagnum magellanicum MG | ecosystem: Host-associated > Plants > Peat moss > Unclassified...
AGTGGGTAGATTGTCTGCTTATAAATTAGGTTCAATATTAGAAATGGTTGGTTTTGGGAGTGGGGGGGGGGGGGGAGAGGATGTTTACTGTGTTGATGATCTACTATTCTAGACAGAATGGTTGAATGGAAATTGAATGCAATTTGTTTTTTTGTATTTATAATCTTTCTACCTGGTGTAGGTACATGGAATTTAGAGATAATGTATATTATTCTACCTGGAAAGCAATAGCAATGTATTTGTTTAACCTGGAATAAGTTAGTTAAATTACATTAAATATTGGAATGTATTGGATTGGTTGAATTGGAAACATGTACAGATACGCCATTCTATCTGGAATGCTTGAATGGAAACCTGTATTGATATTTCAGCATTGGCTGGAATGTCTCTGAATGGACACCTTCTTTTTCTTTTCGGTTCCGGATTCTAGGGTTCCGGATTCTAGGGTTTTTTTTCAAAAAAAATTATTCCTGTTTTAGATTCACTTGCAAAAACACTTTTCCCTTGTTTCCGGGAACCCCTCCTCTGCCTTTCCGAGAAGATTCCGGGGTTTCCAGAACCATGCAGATTCACGTGAAAGCTGCAGGGCATTCCCCCTTTGTTTCTGCGAAATCCCTCTGGCCTCCCTTCTCTCCCCTACTCGGGGAAGCTGGGAGAGTGAGGACCTTGTGGCTATGTAAAAGAAGAAGAAAAACCCTGTAAACATAAATCAAGAATGGGAACCCATCCATCAAAAGTAAAAAACCTGACCTAATTTTTTCCCTTTGTATTTGCAGTTACCTCCCTGCACAGAATTATTGAGGCACCTTCCTTCCCAATGTGTAAAGGTCCTCCCCCGCAATGTCCTCTTGAGACAGGTCCGTTCCTGCCATGGAAGATTCAGACCTAACTAAAATTGGGTATTGGCCTGCTTCCATGCCTTTAAACAAACAAAGGGGTGTGTCACACTGTGTGGCCTTGCCATCTATATTAAAAAGTATCTTAAGGAAAAAGAAGAATTATGAAAATTCAAATATTTCACAATGCAAAAGTATAATCTTTGGAAAAAAATTCTATAAAAGAAACCAAAATCCATTAAGCTACTCTTCTATAATGACAATATCCTTGCGTTTGTCAAAAGGCCATCAAATGCCTTTTGGCCCTGCTCTTCCCTTATAATGAACTAGATGCCTAATAAGTCAAAAGATTTTTAAAATTAAATATATATAGGAATTTCTAATTGATTTTTTCAATAGATTTTTTTGGTTCCATTTGCACTGGAGGATGTTAAACACCCCCTATAAGCTTTCCAAGTGTCAGTGTGATGCCAGAATTGGGGCACATGGTTTTGCTATAATGCTCACCAGATTCAAACCATTCAAGAAGTGGGCCAGGTACTACATACTATAACCTATTTCCATCTAGTATGATCTGGTGGTGGTGTTCGGATGTATTTAACCCATTTAAAGCACCCACATTATTTGCCTTGCGCCACACATTTCCATAAGAGAATAAAGTTATCTGCAAAGTCAGGATGAATAGGGTGCATTGCAATGGTTTTATGTCAATTTTTAACTTGTGCATGGCTTTTATTTTAAATATTGTTTTTGCACTTTTAATGGTGGGGATGATCAGCATTCCATATCAAAGAAACTTAGAATCAATATTCTTTTTTAATTGGACATTGAAAAGTATGAAATTCTGTTGCTTTCAGTTCTTTTGTGCATGATTTCTTTTGTTTTGATGTCTGTTTATTGCCTTGGAGTTATATTTATGGATGGATGTTACCAGCATTGTAGTTGTAGGTCATTCATTTTTGGCATGTAAGTAGGTTTGTGAAGATGTTCTCACATTTGCAGGCAGGTATGAACTTCTCACAAACATAGAGACACAATGCTTTTCAATATATAGTAAGGTACACAGCCCAATTTGAAAGCCCAATTGTCACTTCTTGAATCCAATTTTTGTGGAATTTAAAAGTTGGGCTGAATTTCAAATATTTAAAATACAATAAATAATGTGAAAGAGGCATGTAAATTACCACACTCCAAGCTTTTTCCCATAGTATTTGAAGGTATCTCCCACTCAGAGCTCTACATTTGGTTCATTTTCGACCGGTAGTCCTCTGAGGTGACCACGAGACAAGCTAGCTCCAACAAATGTAATGAAAAGTTGTTTGTAGGGACCAAAAAAAGATCTCCTCCGTACTAGGAAGTAGGAAGGGTGCTGACCACGCAACAGCCAACACCATCCCCATTGGACTCAGCCACTACGGCAGCCACTTCCTGCTACAGTACGAAATTTGAGCGACCAACAATAGCATTTGACTTCATAGTGACACTGCAATTTCCCAGACATTTTGGTGAGCCACTTTTGGCAAGTCCTAGAGAAGGATTCAAGGTACTTGGTAAAACTCAGAGCTACAATCCAAGCAAACCAATAACATGATAAAATAAAGGAAGAAGAGGTTTATATACCAGAACCCTATTCATGGTTCTATTAATTAGTTGTGATTGGTCCATCACATAGTTCTTTTTTCTCTTTAAATGAGCGATTTTGATTGGCTCAAACCAACAAATTATGAAACTTGGAACACTCTTTGAAATAGAAGTCAGCACTCACAAAATAAAATTATAGAAGTGCTTCTTTTGGCCCACCTAAAAAGGGTATGAGGGTTCAAGTTTTGGGCAAAGGGAAATGGGATTAAATCTGGTGCTATTGGGAACATCTTCAAGAACACATTGGAAATTTGGGGAAACATGTTCCAAATGCATTGGGTTTTTGGGTTGCAAGAATCCTGGTTGCTGTTGCAAAAGAAATGGTGTCCAGTCCTGGATATTGAAAATTATCCCATAATGACAGATATCTTTCAGGTTCCCACTTTCAAGCATACATTGTGATGGTGGTAATGGAGCTTATCTGAAATGGCAAGGGAAGAGGTTTGATCTGTCTCATTGCAATGCTCCGACAGGGCACCTTGCTTTCCAGCCATTTAAAAGCAAATCTGACTGCTTCTTAGTCTTGTGGTGCACATTTGCATTCCTAGCATCAAATGCCACCATCTATCCATTGCTCACCCTCCTGGTTTCACCCCAATTTAGCAGAAAACAGCAACAAACATCAGCAGCTGATTCCAATCAGATTGGCATCTTGGCCACCACCTCTCCAGTCCAACAATGTGATAATCCAACAAGCTGAGCAGCTGTCATAACTTCCAACATGTGTTTTTATCAGCAAGAAAAGCCAGTAGTCTTATCATTGACAATCAATCCTCAGAAAACAGCTTCTGTCTACTTGAAATAGGATTTCCTATTAAAGTTTCAACCGCAAAAGAAGGCATGAACTAAACCAAACTTTATTCATGGTTGATCTTGATCTTTCAGCAACCTGGCTGACACCCATGTCAGCAGACCAGAGAAGCTACAGAACCATGAATTCTTACTCCATTCTCATTTCGGATTATTGGCCTTCAGTCCATTTTCCATGTAACACAATCTGAGGAAGAAATCAGGAATCTGAACTTTAAAACCTAGACATCTTAAAACTGTCCTATGCAATTAAGGAACAAGAATAGTTATGGGAGACTGAAGGATGCTTTTGACTGAAATCTAGTAGACGCTACCACCTTCATTGCAAACACTTACAGGAGCAATGGTCCTCAATGTAGTAAGTCTCCACCTCAATATCAGCAGGGCACCTGGTAATGCAAAACCAGAACTTTTCATTGTTCATTGCATTCTGGCATTTGACTGCTATGAAGCTGCTGGACATCCAGCTGCAGCCTCCACTTTGGTGAAGGACTGATAAGAATAACACCTCTGTGTTTGGTTGGCAGCCAAAGACTCCCTGCACCTCTGCTGTTCCTGGATCCTCCCAGCATGTAAATACTGGTGTTACCAGGCCCAAGAAACAAAGCTCTAACATCATCTCCACCAAAAATTGACTAACAAAACTTTTTTCATGCGACAGAAACAAACCTCTTTCTGTCATCACAAAACTGAGGTCCAAACCTGCAGCTTCTCTCAATACAGACTTGCAGATCAGTAAAGCTCTATAAGAAAGGTAAGTCGAACCCCTAAGATTGGATTAGGAGATTGAGCAAATTCATCCAAATCAAAACTCCTGCACCAAGATCATCACAATCTACACCTTGTGAGCACCACTAAAAAAGTATTGGACCATCATGTTCATGACAAACAACAGCCATTTACTCCTGCTAATGTATCAGCACATGACAAAGAGCATAAATAAATCTACAAAAACCTGCTCAAAATTTGGGATCAACAATTATGTAAGAATCTGCATCCTGTGTTTCTCCCATGGAAGCTACACGAAGACAATTCATTCATAATAATGGCTAGCACTCAAGAGGCAAAGCCAATCAAACTAGTAAATACTATACAGCTTCATTTGAGCTGCAACAAAGCTTTTGAGCATAAGCTTCATTCATTTTCACTTACCCTCTGGACAAGCAGGCATCTGATCCTGTGTAGAGCATAGCAGTTGGCACCTCCTGCACCTCTCCTGGACCTTGAATATATCCTGTAAGCACACTGCTGGATGCAACAAGTTGTTGTTTTGTAATATAGAAAGAAAAGAAGTGGGTATGAGTCACAGAAGATCTGTTACAGACCCTCTCTCCATTCAAGAAAATTTAAAAGACAATAAAAAAGACAGGGAACCAAAACACCCTGATTTTGGATTTTCTTGACACCATGTACAAGGTTTAGTCTTTACAGAACACCCCTGTTACATCATAGGTTACCATGAATCCTACTCCTGGACAGTGCAAGAAGCAGAGTCTAGTAAACTTGCTGGAAGACTAGAGCTTCTTTCTCCTGCCCTTATATAGGTCTGCAGATGATGAAATTGATCGTCTCTGCAAAGGAAGATCTCATCAAGGATTTTTCTAAAGCTGCAAAAATCCCTGTTGGTTGTTGTTTGTTGACCGTATGTGAAGGATTTCTTTGCCACCAGGTTGCACCAGAACTTGGAGAAGAGTTCCACACCAAGTTGGCAATGCATCAAATTTAAGTTACAAAATTGAATCTGACTGGCCTACAGTCAACAGTTCCAACTATGGAAAATACAGAGGCCCAGAAGGAATGCGCAGTTTGCAACTCAATGGAATATAAGTTGATACATTCGAGTCATCATTTCTGCGTAGCAACAACTTTGGTGTGACTATGATGACTGAATGCGAGATATTTGACCTCTGAGATGGCAAGATGGAAAGACCATCAGAGTAAATAGGACCAGATATCACCCTTCTTTCGTGGCACTGATATGCTGCAGTCGGAGCTGGGAATTTGGGTCTAATGACTGGGTTGCTGAATGTCGAAAGTTCAGAGAGAGTACATGAACCACACAATGCAAGTCCATACTTCCTTGATTGTTGCCAACAAAGAAATTTTTTCCAGGAAAATTTCAAGAGTTTTCGCCCTGAAGCTGATGATTCGGCATGGAGTCCATAATTTAAGATGTCTACACTCGAGTTGACCACATGAGAGCGTGATGATCTGAAGACAAATGGAAAGCATAGACCTATGAAATAGGTGTGACTGTTGTCTTTGGAAGTAGCTGAATGCATGGACCCATGTTGTTGAGACTTTCTAGAAGACACCTGAGAACAGATAAAGGTGTTAAAAGAAGGGCAAGGATGTAGGAACATATGGAAAGAGGAAAGTCTCATGAAATCCATGTAATTAGAAAAGAGATTCATCACCTGTGGATAGTCAGGTTTTGTGGGCAGTACACATGGGCTTAAGTCTTCAAGTCCAGAGTCCATCACCACCATTGAGGTAGATGGATGCAATGCTGATGCTCTCATAGCTACCATGTTTGAGATGATATCCCAGTACCTCAGATTTCCACCTGATGTGTTCACATTAGATTTTCACATGAACACAAAGATCAGAAATCTAGTTGAACTTGCACCCATCAAAGCCAACTGACACAGACTACCCAGACACTGTGATTCAAAAGAAGAGCAGCTGCAAAAGATAAATTGACATTATCCTATACCAAGGTATATAGATCTGCATCTATAGCTGTACTAGAAACTGCAAAATCCACTATTTTTGCAAGAATTCATTATTTCTTCAATCCTGTAGACATTTGAGTTCAGAGAACAAAACATGACTACCAATTAAAAAGGCTCGTAAAGAGAAAGAAACCCCGGGGACAGAAGAAAATAGAAGGTTTTACCAGCACGTGTAAGCGAGCGGGAGTCGCGACACAATGAGAAAATTTTGATTTATGTATTGGATATTGGATCAATATTGGATCCAGCAGAAGCTTTTTGACACTCTTCTTCACTGGAAAACGTCACAAGAACAGCAGCACCTCTCTCTCTTCAATATTGAACCCGTGATATATATATGTACAACACGCTGGGAAAACCGCAAATCAACTTCAGTACAAAGATCGTGCAGACAATCGAAGAACAAAATAAAAATCCACCGACTCTCAGAAGTAAAATGCACACGAACGTCAAAAGGAAGAATAGGTGAAGAGCGGGAAAGAGGATCGAGAAAGAGGATAGCGACACAGTGAGCAGAGTGAGCTACAGGAAAGGCGTAAGACGGCCGCTTATCGTTCCTCTCACCGTCAGTCAGTGAGGCAGCGCCTATTTGTAACAGAATACCTAGACGATTGCGGCGCAGGCGTCCTCAGCACCAGTAATAACCACAAGACATGCTCAAGCGCATATTAACAAGGAATCATGAAAATCAAATCAAATGACGAGTCCACAACTTAGAGACAAGGAGTAATCGAATGACGACTGCAAAAAGAGACAAGGAGTGGTTCCGTAATACATTCGCAACGAGAGCAAAAAGCGCGGGCAACAATAGGAAACAATTTAAGAAAGAGGACATAATAGAAGGAAAGGAACAAGGAATAATCGAGCCAGCAGTGATAGCACAAGAGCAAGGAGGATTTAGTATATTAGCAACGAGACCGAAGAGCGCGGCCACCAACAAACACTATACAAAGAAAGAAAGAAGACGAAATTGATGGGGGAAAAAGTAGCTTAGTACATTAGCAACCAGAGCGAGAAGCGCGGGCAACAGCAAAACGATATAAAGAAAGAAAGAAAGAAGACGAAATTGCATGGGAAAAAAGGAGCTTAGTACATTAGCAACAAGAGCGAAAAGCGCGGCCAACAACAAACACGATGTAAAGAAAGAAAGAAAGAAAGAAGACGAAATTGCATGGGAAGAAAAGAGCTTAGTACATTAGCAACAAGAGCGAAAAACGCCGGCAACAACAAACACGATACGAAGAGAGAAAGAAAGAACAAGAAATTGCAGGGGAAAAAAATTATTAGCGACTACCTGGAGCAATAACAAAAAGAAACGCTCCTCTTACGACATTGCAAAATTTCCACTGACGAACGTCTTGTTCGCTGCCGTCGAGCTCCACACAGCCACGGGGGGTCAAGAAAAATGCAGAGTCGTTTACCAGAAACTCTCAGGAGCAACAACAAAGAGTAGAGTGCAACAGCAGGAGGAGGAGAAGTAGCTGCTGCGGCTGCATTGACATCAACGCCATGGGCAAACCAGACACACGAGGGAATGAATGAAACACGCAAAAACACACACACAAAATGCACAAAATAATTTTTAAATAAAAACATATCCCAAGATTCCTAACGTTCACATACCAAAAGAACCAAAATTAAATCAATAAAACCCCCATTGTAATTTATAAAGTGTTTTTTTCTTTTTTTTTTTCCAAATTTGTGATGTAGGTGGTGGGTTCCAACTTGGTGATGATTCATTCACAAGAGGATTTAGCCAAATTTGGCTACAGGACAGACATGAAAGTGGAGAGGAAAGTAGAAAGGTTTCAGACTCGTGGTCTATTTTGGCGACTTGTTGTTCTAAATATGGCGATTTCAAAAAACAATTCCTTCTCTTGTGACCACTTTGACCCTTTTGTTTTCCATGAATAAAGTCTTTTGTGTATGTTCAACTGGTTTTTTGTTTGTTTTCAGTATGCCAAAATTACCAAAAGAAAAACACTAATAACAAAAATTCAGGGTTGTTTTGCCCAATTTGTTGATATCTGAAAATTTTGCAATTTTTTGTGAAACATTAGCGAAATTAGTCGAATTTACAATAGAACAACAAAAAAGTTCCAAAATCTTCCCAACCTTTTTGTTGGAAAATATGACAAAAAATTTCAGAAAAGAAGACTCTTTAAATTTGTAACCAAATGAGCCAAATTTGGCTAAACACCTCGTGTGGATGTTCACCAGCCCACCACACACCTATCTCACAAAATTGTTTTAAGAAAAAAATTTGTAAAGAAAACTGATTATAATAGAAAGTGGACCACATTATTATATATATATATTACTTATTTAGTTGCAATATCACATAAATGCACGGGTTGATGCTAAAATTCACCATGGTTCTACAATAAATTTATGGAATGAAAAAAATTTAGTATGAATAATAATCCTTGGTAATTATTGAGGAATTATTCTTTGAGATTACTCTGAACTCTTCATAATTAGGGTGGATTTTTCAGAATTATGTGATGTACACAAACTAATATGTCTGATCTTTGGTGTACTAATAAGAAGCACTAGCCTATACTTCCAAGTTTCAACATTCGCAAGTTTTTGGACTTCATGTGTCATGACCCATGACCCATGACCCATCATAGTAGAGGATTTGAGGGGAAAAAAATAATAATAATAAATTTTGACATGTCATTCATTTATTGGCTGTGGCCACAACAGCTACTCTTTATAGCCTGGCTGTTCTTATTGACTAAATAGGAAAAAATTAAAAATTAAAAAAAATTAAAAGAGAAAAAAAAATCAGCGGCTAAAGTAGTAGAGAGTGAGCAGTAGTTGGTGAATTCTGCCAAGTAAGCATGACTCGGGTAAGCCCATTACGGCAAGCTGGGGTGTGTGCACTTGGCAGAATCCACCACTTGGCAGAATTCACCATCTACCGCATGGATTCTGCCAAGTAAGCATGCCCTACGTGAACCCATTACGGCAAGCCGCGGTAAGTGCACCCGGCAGAATCCATCAATCTGCAGCCCACCCTTCAAATGGACAGTGTGACCTATTTTCGAAAGTCCTGCTATTAACCAACAACCTAGGTAGTAAGTAGTAGCCTAGGTCTAATTAACGCCAATTATTTATTTTTTCCAGAAATGACCAAAAATGCTTCAAAACTATCAATTTTTCATCCTTTTTCTGGGTTTGTGAAAAGATTTTTTTTCCAAGTTGCGAAAATTTGCCCCCCCCAAAAAAATAAATCTCTACTGGTGTAATATATATCTATTGATCACTGTGTGAGATTTGTTTTTCCCAATTTTGTGATGTAGCCACACTAGCAATAGCCTACAAGAGAAATTAGCCAAATTTGGCTGGCTTCATGTCACAGGAAAGTGGAAAATTTTAAGAATCCTGCTATGTTTTGGCAACTTACTCCAACTTATTATCTAATTGTGACAATTTCAGAAATTTTGTCCTCCAAATCTGGCAACTTTAGTGCATTTTTGACAACTTTTTTTGGGTTGGCAAAGTGAAAAAAGCTCTCTCACTATGTCCTTGCCATTAGCCCAGGCCAAAAATGGTGACAAACAATTTTGAAAATAAAAGTTTCATGCAGTCAATGAGAAGGCTCAGCATGCACTCATGAGGCGCCCAGTTTTTTTCTTTGGGGAGGGGGAGGGGGACTGGAAGAGAGGGATTTTCTGTTTTTTCCTTGTTCTCAAAGTGTTCCTATTGTGTTCCCATGAGATTCCCAAGTCGTTCCTCAAGACGTTTCCAAAAGCACCTCAGATTTATCCCATATGGTTTGCCCAAGATTCAACTCTCATCTATCTATGAAGCAAGGTAGTTTGTTTTGTTTTTGTTTTGTACTTATGAGATCCACTGAACCCAGATGCTTCAGATCTTGTACTTACTGTCTTTGGAAAGCTCTCAATGAGTATGGGTGCATGGGCTTAGTTCCATGGCATTTAGACTTGCAGTGCAAAAGTTCTTGAATACTGAATGATTTCTTAACTAAAAATTAAATTAAATCGTAGCTGAAAATTTCAGAAGAATTGGAATGTGCCTTTCATGTTGTTGGAAAGATCTTGATGAGCAGGATTTAATGGAATTTATCTGGTAAGATTTGGATCCAGAATGTGGGAGATATTGATTTTTAAATGATTTCTACCGCTGAAAATTCAAATAAATTCCAAAAAACCAATCAGTTGAGAACTGGTAACACTTCAAGGCTTACTGCAGTTCAAGCATGATAAGCCAATCAATATTGGCTTCTTTTTTTTTTAAATAAAAAATTGTTAACACAACCCATGGATTAATTACTTAATAATAATCATACTGTGTCCCACTAACTTTGGATGAAAAAAATGTCATGAATTATTTTTTTAAAAACCAGCTATCAAAATTACAAGCATGTACAGTAGGAGCATTTGTCGAGGCAATTTGTTTGCTGCAAGCCCAAGGAGATTGCTGCAATCTGCACCAGAACAAGCACATTGAAAGGAGCCACACTCACTCCCCTAGCATTATATGTGCACATAGTTCTTTTTATCCCTGATTGCCCTTTTGCCCATCCAAGATGTGTCTCATGATGCCCAGACAACTGTTGCCTATACACACACTTTGGGTCCTGTTTATGCACGCTTTGGCCTTGTAATGCACACGTTTGTGTACAAAATGTGCTTGTAATGGGCACTATGTGTGCATTACAAGCCCAAAACATGCATAACATGGGTGCAAAGTGTGTTGTGGCATCATCCTTTGTTTGAGAAAATGATTGATGGGGCTAAGGGCAGACGAGGAAAAAAAAAAGAGCATGCAATACAAAAGTACTGCTTGCGAGAACAATTAATTAAGTACACATATAATGCCAGGGCCACTCCCAGTCTTGCAGTTTGTCAGCATTAGGGTTGTGAAAAACCCTAATTAGGGCATTATCAAGTTCATGCCTAATTCCATCGACCACCAACTTGCCAGAATACAAGTGTTGGAAAACCCTTCTCACTGATGCGAACCCTATACAGGTATGGTATAACTGGATGAAACCCTAAAAACATATTCCTCTCAATTCATCCATTGTACCACAATATATTGGTTCCTTCATGAGGATGTGAGGTTGCATATTCTTTGAAAGGAGGATTGCTAATGTATACCAAGGTTGAGTGGTAAAACTCATTGCACAACTAGATTTGTAAACTTTTCGATGCTAGAAACATTTTAACTTTCAATGCTTATTTTGCAAAATAGGCTAATGCTTTAGCTCATGGGTCGTTAATCATGTTTGCACAATAAGAAGCATTTTGATCCAAGAATCAAATAATTTGCTTTGAGCCCAACAAGTTGAGCATGTTCCATTTTTCAAATAACAATTATTGCTTCATTCAAGGATACTCCACATATTGGTCAGATAATTAGCATTACATTATTTTTTGTATAAGTAAGTGCTGGCTCACACAAAGAAACCCTTTCTCCAACCAAAAAACATCATACCACATGGGAATAAGAATCATTACAATATGTGCCTTAATGACATTGTGATTTTTGAAGTGCATGGAATAGTGACAGTTATTGTACATTAAATAAGTGGTTTTGTCTAGCCTAAAGGGAAGGGAATTTGCATCCATGTACAATGGGGGTAAAATTTTGGTTTGAATGGAACCAATTTGTGAGTGATAAATAAAAACCTAGTTGTACTCTCTAAGCTAGTTTTTGTAATTAAAATTTTTTTGTCTTCAAATTACCTAACGAAGTTGAAATTTTTTATCATATTTCATTATTTCAAATAACCTAATATGAATGGTAGACCAATTACATATTGAGTTGCTTGTTTCCTAATCTAATAATTTGTGAAAACAATAAACTAATTGGTCAAAAACTATTTAAAACAATTTTACTACAAATTATGGGAGTATCACTTGAAATGAATTATTGTGAACTCGTAGAACTTTTACCATTTGATTCTTGTTCTTATAAAAAGAATTCCAACCAAGTCAATCTTGAAGCTTCCTAGAAAATGGGCAATTGTATGAAACCTTGAAAGCTTACTTTGTGAAATAGTTTTGAGTATGTTTTATACTCATTTTGGAACCATCACAATTATATTGAGCACTCAATTGTTCGATGAATCTTAAAGAAATGAAGGTTTCAATGTTAATATGAATTTCGCACAAAGGAACTTGATAAGTATGGATGCATCAAGGTGGTTTGGTAGTGTTTAGACTTACAATGTAAGAATTATTGAATATTGAATTATTTTGTTAAAAAATTCAGCAAAATTAGAACTAAATTTTTAAGGAAGTTCAAACAAGCTTTTAGTATTATTGAAAAACCTTTAATAAGTGGAATTTCTTGGACATAATTTCATAAATTTTAGACCTAAGGTGGGGGGAGATATTGAATTTGGAATCACTTTCTTCACTATAAATTAATTAATATTTTAAATAATTATTTTCACAATCAATCTTTGCCATCAAGATCATGTTCACACTTGGAACAATAGTCCTATTCATGCGTGGGTTTATGGCACATGCCACCACACTAATAATAATTAACATACAATTATTTATCTTGGGCATGTGCACTATTTGTTCAAAATTGATTTATGCAATTTTTCATTGTTTGTTTATTTGTGCGATATGAAGCTAATTCTTCCAAGCCTAATTATTTTGTTATTTCCCCCAACTTGCTTACACATATCTTACATACACACAACTCATGTTTAACATTAATTAATTCCTAAAAAGGTGAGTCAAAGAAAAAGAAAAAACTTTTAAAAATTGCAAAAAATCTAGAAAATCAAAACTAGTTCAAAATGTAATATAACTTTGAAACTTACTGCTGGACTTAATATGCTTAACGAATGTTGTTGAAAATTTTGAAATATTCAAATTCAGGCTATTGAATTTATTTTTTTTCAAAAAACTTAATTATTTTGACAAGATTTGTTGAACATGAGTGGTAGGTACAATATATGAAAAGGGAAATTATCATGTTTGTAAATAGAATATCAAACACCTTCAAGCATAAGTTATTAATTAGTTGTTTAATAAGTTGTGTGGTCTCTTTTCTCAACCCTTTGAAAAATTACCAAAGGGGTATGTGTAATGGATATCCTCTTACCATGTTACTTATGTTCTTTATCACACCCTTAAAACCTTCAATGTGACAACTAAGATGTGATTTCCTTCAATTTCCTTCCTTTTCGCTCCCCCCTTTCATCTCCCTCACCTTGCCTCCCATCTATCCTTTTCATCCTCCTCCCCTAATCACCATGTCACCTCCGCTTTTGCTCCTCAACGACAATTCGTCTCCTCAAAGCTCCTCCTCCTCCTCATTTGATACTGATTATAACCTCTTTTTTCCAACCCCCTTCATGTCTTCTTTAAGCTCACAAAAGCATAAAAAAGGGAGAAAAAACCTTTATTAAAACTTATTAGGGCTAAATAGCTTTTAAATGAAATGCCCAATCCTAACAACTATGTTCATCTTAACACAACAACAACAAGTGTTAGAAACTTAGGCCTACCACCCACAACAAAAACTTACCCTAAAAGCCCAAAATGGCAAAACAAAATCTTGCAAAACTTATTAAATATACATTCCAAAAATGGCCAAAACAATTATGTTATCCAAAATATGATGGATCAAACTCCCTAGTCCAAATTTGGGTTAACTAACTCATCACAATTAATAATGATAACTATCCTAGGATATCGACCCCTTGATAGCCATGCACAACACATGTTCTTTTTCTTGTTCATGTTATCTATAATATTGTTCAAACTTAACTACCTCATTCCTTTCCCCTAGCCAAGTATATATGGATATGGAAAGTGAATTAACATGTGTCTTTTCATGTCCATGCAATTTTAAACAACATGTTATATGTAATAACCTACCTCTTTCAAGCCTATCTATTTAACCATTTGTTAGTACACATTTACATTGGCATAAAGCACAATTTTGAGATATGGCATAAATGATGACGAACTACTAGGGACTACATGAAAATGTAAGAGAAAAAAAGATTTGGGGACTTCCTAGGAAGCCAAGGATTTTGTTCAATGTAGATTGAAAAGGACATTATACTCATATTACCACAAAAAAAATCATTTCAATTAGGTACAATGTGTAAATTGGACTTAGCTCCATAAAAAATTTGAAATTTTTGGAACAAGACATTTCAAAAATTTCAAAAATCATTCTCAAAACCAAAATGGATGTTTTATCAAACCATTAATTTTTTTTATTTAATTTTTTTTCAGATATGGCATAAATTATGATGAACTACTAGGGACTACATGAAAATATAAGAGAGAAAAAAAGATTTGGGGACCTCCTAGGAAGGCAAGGATTTTGTTCAGTGTAAATTCACAAGGGCTTTACACTCATATTACACATAATTTTTAGTTTCAATTAGGTACAATGTGTAAATTTGATTCAACTCCAAAAAATATTTGGAAGTCTTTGGAACAAAATATTTCATAAATCTCAAAAACCATTCTCAAAACTACAATGGATGTTTTTATCAAACCATTAAAATTTTAATTAATTAAAATTTTGGGCTCCACACTACTACGTAGTAATGGTGACAATCATTTTATTTTATTTTACGTTTTCATATGGTTTTCAATAATTCATCATTATTTATTCGAATATTAAATTTTAATTTTAATATAAATATCATGAGCATGAAAAGACACATATTCATTTTCATTTTCATATCCATGTTGATGAGTAGGGAAAGAGAGTGAGATAGTTATTAGCAAAGTTAGTAGGAAAGGGGATAGTTATTATGAAAAAAAAATTAAATAGTTGCTTTTAAAATTGTCTTTGAAAATGTCAAGGGACAACAATACAATCAGAAATGTCTTTAGAATTGTCCAAGGATGATTGTACGATAGATTTTTAAAAATCACCCATATACCAATTCATTGAAATTTCTCGTTGTTGAAAATTTTCAAAAATGAAAAGCTGAAATCCAAAGTCTATTTCAAAATCAAGAACATGACAACCTTGTTAACTTGGAAGACATAAATTTGCACAAATAAATAATCTTCACAAGCCCCTAGTACAAAAAATGATTACTATTCATTTAGTGGCTATAATAATTAGTCTAGGTGGTGGCATTAAAATAGTCTATCATCTTATTATTATATTGTTCAATTTTTCATTGTTTATGAGTCAGGCTAGGGAAATAATAAAAACTCTACATAGATGTGACTAACAAGTAGAGGTCCAAATAAGGTGTGGCATTTGGGACATGTAAAGCTAACATTTTGGTCTAGAAGAAACCCCTCAAGCACACTAGCTTCATGATTTAGTATAGTACCTAAAATTGTAAAATATTATTATTTTTACTACCCAAAGTAAATGACAAAAAAATAATTTGTTGCCTATTATCATGAGTGATGCTACAAGCTTTGTGCAGCTGAGTCATTATTGGAGTGACCATAAATTTAAAGGGAAAGCATTCATTGTTAGTTCAGTTTCATGCAATTTGTTTTTGTTGCAAGTTACACATGGAGGAGAGAAACCTCATAACACATGTGACTTATTTTAGTACACTTATGAATGTGTACACAAGCACATGATGGAAGTTACAAAGGGAGGTTCAGAAGATCAGTACAACATATCGAGGTATCAGGTTTGTTGTTAGAAGATAGTTTTCCTCTTTAGTGACAAGACCCCCCTCCCCCTTTCCCCCTTCTTCCACACACACACATACTACATAGGTGGTGATTTACCGAAGTCTAGGGTCAATTTCCACATTGATATTTCCATATTTTTTCATTAATTTTATTTCATAATCTAGTATTGTGATATAATTAGTGAAGTTATTGAGAGTTTAGCCTATGATAATTATGATGATTTTCAAGATTTCAACTTCACATTTTTCACAAAATTTCATTTCACTATTTTGAGGGTTATTTAATAAACAAAACTGACCTTAGGGTTAAGGTATTCTCAAACCAATGTTCAATTTTGGGGAGAGAATAATGTGACCCCATTATAGACCAACAACCCTAACTGGTTGTTAATTGATTGTAGGCTCACAATGCCAGGGGTCCAGTACTAGTGTTGGGTGGGTATTAGAAACGGCATCAAACCCCCACCCCATTTGTCAAGGAGGTTATTTGAGTTCAATAGTTCATACCCACTGCATTTGTAGAATCAAAGAATTGGTTCTGATATGTGAAAAGTTTGGAGGAAAAAAATAAAATAACTGCCTACAACACCCATCGGGTCTTTCGTGAGAACCACCAGGTAAGTTAGCTCCAAGCTTCCCTAGCAAACTATATAATAATTATGCAAAATTGCAAAATTCAATAGCAAACAAGAAGGACAAATATCAAAGCAGGTGCACCATCATGTAGTTCTCATCAGTGTTGGTCTGGTATCAAGTATATTGTATGTCAGTTTGCTCATGGTATATGGGTGTCTGCCAAAATGAAATACCATAAGGAAGCTGGTATGAGAGAATTGCTCAAAATGATATACAAGTCTGCATCTCAGTAAACCATGTATTATGAATTGATGTTGCATTGGTACTAAATATAGGTATGTTTAGTGTTATATTGATGAATTATTACTACATTAATTATTAATTGATATAGATAATGAATATTGATATTGATGTAATAGCTTAGTAGTAGTAGTCTTGGATTTGATCAAAGAGAGGAAAACTTAATGAAACTAATTACCTTAGTACCTAGCCCAGTTGGGCACTAATTAATTGCTTTGTGGAATTGCTGAAAATTTTGAATGAATCTCTCAAATTTGACAGTTTCATTGTTTAGTATAATGCTGAATTCTTAATTATTTTTATTATTATTGTCGAACGTAAATGACAAAAAATAATTTATTTATTAGGTACCTTGCTGCTGAATCAGCCTAGGTAGTAGTACGGTGTTGTTGCACAATTCATGCTTTTGAAAGGAACCTTCAATTTTGAAAAAAGAAAAAGAATTGATATATGAATTGGTCACTACAAAGTTAGTGAGATGGTGGTTGGACCTAAGAATGGGAGCAACCAAACAATACATTAATAATTTGGTATTATGGTAAATTGGCTCCTAGGAGAAAGCTCAACCCATAAACCCTTATTTGGTCTTATGGACTTGTATTACATTCAACACATTGTACAATTGTTTCCCTATCCCCACCAATAATCATGCATAATGAGACAGTAGAAGGTGAGACATTATTTAAATTCAATCACCTAAGCTAATAATTATAGTTGGCCAATCAAGACAATTTATTTGACTCTAGTACCTTTTACAAGCATTAGATTCTGTGTAAGTTTATTTGTCCCAATGCCATTTACTAGCCCAAATTGGTATGTAAATGTTGTGTTGCATCCGAACTATATTGGAGTTGCTCTAAGCTTGGAAAGCCTTGAATCCTTGAGTGCTCACAATTAACTTGGGCCAAAATTGTAGCCCACAAATCCACGTATTGTTCCCCACTCCATTTTTTAGTAAAGGGCTACACATGTGACCCTTCCTCCCCATTGCTTTTCTCTTTTTTAGTTTTGTGATGTTGCCAAAATGACAATCATCCATTAAAATTAAGCATCCTTCTATATTGCTAGCTACCTACTAGAATGTAATGTAGATTTTTTAAAAATAATTGTACAATTAACACTAAAACCCCCAACAACCACATTTTCACTTTTTCTATTTTTCAATGATCAGGAATTGATGAAATCTGTGGGCATTTCCCAAAGCCCGCGGTTATTAGAGCAAATATTAGGTATGGTTTAATAACTGCACCTCCAAATACACTAAAAACATTGATGCAAGTTTTCACAAATATTAAATAAACCCCTGGATCTCTTGACACTGGCCGAAGGATTATTTGCCTGCCCAGGGTCAAGAGAGCCTGGGCTTTTGAGAATATTCTTCATAACAACGACCAAAAGTTTGGTTGTGAAGAATATTCCCAAAAGCTTATGCTGTCAGACCCCTCGGTAATGGAATATTCTCACTAACCACGGGTGAAAATGGGCTTTGAGAGTATTTGAGAATATTCCTTACGAGGTGTCACAAGCTTTGCCAAGCGTTTTTTAACTTTCTAGTGAAAGCTTGACTGCTCTAGTACAAAGTTAACTTGATACCAGAGCTAACTACCACCCTTTGTAAACTGGAAAATCAATCCTCTGATGACAGAATAACTTACAGTTAACTTATTTATATCTTTGAACTCATCCCAGAAAGGAAACTTTTTGACACATTACATCCATCATTTATTTGGCAACAAAGAACTTATTTTGGATGAGATGCTCCCACCATACATATCAAACAATCTGAAAAAGATTTGGCTCCTCCTGGATGTGAAAATCTGGATAGATGCTCCTCATCACAATCAATGGAATTTCCAACCCATGTGTTATATACCATGGGTGGAAATACATTTAGAGATCTCTTGGATGTTGCTGACATAATAATCCTTGCCAGAGGGAACCAACATCCACCAGTGCACCATGACGGATGGATGGTTGAGTGGACATGGAACATGGTTTTCATTGGGTTTCAGAGCCCTAACTAACCATGGTGGTTAGCTCGGTTGCTGTTTTCATTTCCCGGTGCCCACCACTAACAACAACCCATCAGGCCTTGGTCTGCCTACTAGGTAACCATCAGCATGCATTTATTTACCTACTAATCACCTATTGTCCTACCTACCTACCTACCTACCAAGGACCTACTTTTGATAGGATAGGTTACCACGGTGAAACCCAACATGAGCTCAGTTGGGATTCATCCAGCAATGGAAATTGTAACAAGCTTCCAGTGGATGGTGTGCTGGTGGCCAATATTCATCCAACTCAAATAGGCTCCCCTGGCTTCATAATGGGAAATGTGGGAAGAGGATTGAGGCCCCTTTAGATTTTCTTCCAAATTTAAAAGGGCAGCTGTTTCCAAGGGGACCTGTAGAAAATTTTATGCTACAAGTTGGGATTTTGTATGTAAACCCACTCTCAGGCTACTTATGTCTGACTATAGTTAGTACCTTAACAAGCTTCCACACACAAAATCATGTTATTTGTAAAAATGTTGAAATTTTCAAAAAAACAGTTTTTTTTTCAAAGAACAAAATTTTGTGAAGGAAAATCAATAGTCTTTTGGAATATTCAAATTTTCAACATGGAATCCTCAAAATCAAATACTCATTCAATCAACATGCGTCAAAGCTGCCCTTGTACTATGTATTATTGTATATGGCAAATGCAAGCACGAGATTTGGCAGTTGCTACCACCACCTTTTTGCAGTTGTTCTTGTTGCATGAAATATGTAAATTGGTGTTGTTCCAAAGTAAGGAGTCTTTCAAAGTATCTTTGTCATTATCATATGAAAATCTGGATTTCATATTAAGATTTTCAACCTTGCCCTTGTGAGTCAACTCTGGATGTACTCAATCTGATCGGTGCTCAATCTTTTCCAATTGAACCATCAGATTGCATTCAACCTTGGCATGAGGTTTCCACATGTTGCATGCTAAACGATCCTATAAAACTGGGCTCCTCAAAATGATGCAAGGGGACGGGCTGTAATGCTTGAAGTGAATAGGTACTCCCTCTTTGAGCTTGTTTCTGGACCTTGGGGAGGCTGGGGCCTGGACCTTTAGGGGGTAAAGGGGGAAACTAATATTAGAACAACTAGGACTTCCAGGAGTCTTGTAGAAAGTATGATGAGAACTTGGGGAGGCTAGAGCCTGGACCTATAGAGGGTAAAGAGGGAAACTTGATATTATACTGTATAAGACTTCCAGGGAGTCTTATAGAAAGTGCTTGCAATGAGAAGGATAGAAACAAAGAATCTAGTCTGGCCAAAATGAACCAGCACCCACCAGCTCACCATGCAGGATAAATGGTGTGTTGACAAGAAATAAATTTTCATTGTATTCCCGTCCAATACTAGTTAGCTTTGTACTAAGCATTCACATGCACCTAGCTAACCTGGAAGCCACTAAGTGCCTCACCTACTTACATATGTACATAGTAACCACTTACATTCCCTCCCTAGTACCCTACTTACCTGTGATTACTTACACAACACTTACCTTTTCCACAACTCATCAATTCGAGAGAAGTCTTAGGGTCAGTTTCTATTAGGTCGCTCTGATCACAGTTATACACAGTGTGATGTGATCACAACTGCCAACAAAAAGCCAGTGATATAGGGCCTTGTTTCTTGCCATGGGGATAGTTCTTCTCATTGGAGAGCTGCAAAATGGGTTGAAAATATGTAATTAATCATGTTAGAAACTCTGAGAACACATGTTCACATGAACAAGAAATCTGCTACTGAATTCCTGCCATTTCCTTCCAGACCCTTTGAACTTACAGATGAGAAAGATACTCATCATCTTTCAAGCACCTGTTGCTTGAGCTGGTCTCTCACACCAAAGTGCAACAAGGGAGATGACAGCCCTAGACAAATCAACAACACTACACAACATGCATAATACATGAGGATACAGGCATAAAACTCTGAAGCCTGCAACAGTCACAAGAATCACAGCACAGACTTTGAAGCTCCAAAGTCTAGGAATTGAAAAAGCAAACACTGCACATGAAAAAGAGGTTCCATTGAGTAGAGTTTCGAATAGGCACACGCTTTTACAAGTCAATATATGTTGGTGAGCAAAAGTTTGCAAAGTTGTTACAGTTGCGAAGAAGATGAAACACACAAGAAAGTCCTTGATAATCTTGCTAGTTTAGCATCCCCACACATCCCAAATCACAGGAGACAGGAAAAATCGGTGTATATGGGCTTCTGCTGACACCACCAAAAGAAAAAAAACACTTCTGACCTAAACAGAAGAATGCACCATCTATAGTTAGCAGTGTTTTTTTTACATATACTAGTGGCAATTCTTGGGCTTGTGCACACCCTTTCGATGCACACAACCACCAGGTACAAAAACCCATGCCCAACCTTTCTTTCCTGGGAAAAGCTGTTCCACACTTTTGTAACACCTGTTGACAAACGGAATGTGCATTGGGACATATAAGCATTTGTTAGGAGCTTACACCATAGACACGGATGCGCTGCTGTATTGGGGTCCGACAGGAAGGGCAATCCCGCATACCCTGCTTCTCGTGAAGCTCATTGCACTTGGTGCAGACTACTTGATGAGCACATGGTAGAAAGACGACTGACATCTCCTCACACATGCACATGACGCACTCCCGGTCACGGCAGACATCCCTATTAGAGGACTCTTGGAACTCTGAAACCTCATTCATTTCCTTCAGGCCAAACCTACCACCCACATCAGGGAGAGTAACTACAGCAGGACCCCAGCGTGATGTTGCCAGATGAGATGATTGTGCTGATATCCGGAGCCCAGTTATCTCCTGCTCTAACCTTTGGATGTCATCACGGTGGCGCTGCTTGTCTGCCTCAGCTTTCCGCCGCATCGACTCCTCTCGTCGCTTGGCAGCCACATCTGCCTGCTCCCTCAATCTCTTTTCATTGTCAGCTCGTAAAACAGCTTCCTCTTTTGCTTTCTCCTCCTGTCTCCATCTGACCTGAAATGACCCATAGCAGTACTCTTTCTGCCTCAGCATCTCTAACATAGAAATTCACCCTGTGTTGGGCTCTAAGGGAAATATTTGAAATAGTTTGCTAAGACCTAAAGATTTCAAGCCTGATCTTAAATGCTGACACACATAGCAGAACACTATTGCTCAATGAATACACCTGATCAGCAATTAGAAACCCACAAGTGGAAACAATTGATTAAAATGACCTCCCAGCACAATACTAGAATTAGGCCCCAAAACAAATTGTCTGAAAAGAGGGCAATTTCTGGAAATTGGATGCATGAACAAAGTTACCTCTGCCTGCTGCTGACATTCCTTAGCTTGTGCAAGCTGCTGCTGTATTTGGGTCAACTTACGCCTCTCCTCTGATAAATCTTCCTGCAGCTTCGACTTTTGTCTCTCCCAGGCTTGTGCCCTTTTCAAACTTTTCTTTTCCCGTTTGGCAATGTCTTGGCAGATGGCAATAGATTCAGCTGCATTAAGCTTAGCAGCCTCCATCTCTGCCCGCAACTCCGCATTCTCATTCTCCAGTCTGCGCACTGCAGCATTTGCACGATCTACTTGGCCGCTTGCCTTTTTCAGAGCACTTTCCATTTCTGAGAGCTTTTTCATTGTGCTGTCCTCTAGTGCTTTCTGATCCTTCTTCAGCCGCAACATCTCATCTTTTGCCTGTCGCAGAGACTTGAGTTCAGCCAAGTCTTTGCTCAGCCGCCGAGCAGCCTGCATCACTTTTTGCTGTGCCCATTCCGTCCGGTCTTGCAGCTGGGTCTCAAGCTCCTGTACTCGTATCCGGAGACTCAAAACAGACTCTTCATTTTGTCCAGCAGTATCCTCTGCTTCAGACAGCAGAGTCACATTACTCCTGACATCTGCCTCTGCTCCGGTACTTAATCTTGACCCCTCCAGCCCTCCGTCACTGCAGCTCGAGCTCTCTGAGTGATTAGAGATTGCCAAAGAGAGTTCAGTTTCCTCCAGTCCAACATCACTAGTGTCCAGATTGTCTCTATTGAGAACTGGAGCCCCAGTACTTGGTTTGGACGGACCTACTTGTGAAGGCATTGCAATCTGCAGTGCTGTCTCCAGCTGGTCTCCTCCACCGAGGGAGGGACCAACAGTAGTATCACTACTTGGGGACTGGATGCCAAGACCAGAATCAGTGACTAAGTCTGGTTTCAGGTCCCTTGCTTCACCTGTACGCACAAGGTGCACAAGCCCATGTGAGAGCTCTGTGTCTTCTTAAGCACCACATGAACAACACCAACAGCTATCTAGAGAGAACAGCATTGCAGGATTGCTAAAAGCTTGCCCACTCTGCACATTGGCTGGTTAAGGTTCTCCTTCTCACATAAACAACAACATCCCCTATTTGGAGACAACAGCATTGAAAGTGGAGGTTGGCTAAAAGCTTGCACCCTTTGCATGTTGACTAATTACGTGAACCTTTTCTAGACCACAAGATGGGGATTTTACATAATGTGCTCATAGCATATACTAGAGAGTACATACACCAATCTTACTGTCTATGTTTTACTGCCTGACAGCAGAACTGCTTCTCTGACTGCACAGTGTTGTGAAGGCTAACCTGTAACAATGGGGCAAGTGGATGGTGTTTCAGCATCATTGCTCTTGGTATTGCCAACAACCATGTCAATTGCAGCAGCACTCTGACAAGAAGCTGAATTTTCCGACCTCTCAAACGTCAATGTGCCAACACCAGATAATTCATCTTTCCCCTCTTCAATCTCCTGCATTCAACAAGTTTTTGCACACCCTTAAGTTTATACATCTTTCATGCACGTGGTGTTCAGATCATGATAATCAGTTCATGGGTTGATGATCAATAAGTCTACATTCTGCAAGCTCTTCACCAAGGCGATATCAAACATAAAGTTGGATGCAGGCTAGATCAGATTGCTTTCCAAAACAGTTGGGCATTCACGCTGTAATGCAGTCCACAAATTAACCACCGCAACAGTAAACAAGAATTTCAAAGCAGAAACAAAAGACTAACACCTGCTTCTGGATGTCGGGATGTTCACAAGAACTCAAAAAAATCTAGAAACAGCATGTGCTCAATCATTCCATGAAGTTTCAAGAATTGGGTGGCATCTCTATCAACCAGGAATCTGCTTGGAAAGTTGTCACAATTGCATGACATGCCTGCATTGGTGACATCTTGTAGACTGATGTGGGAGATGGGTGAATGTAGAATTTCTGCACCATCTCCAATTCACATCAACAGAACTTCCAAAAATGTACAAGAAGAGACTTGGCTTTGGCAAAACACCCCTGCTACTTTTCTACTTGAGTGAGAGAAGAAATTCTTCTTCTTCATTGCAGATGAGGATGATTCAATGCAGCAAGAAATCAAAGCTTGATGAATAGGGCAATGTGAAAACCAGAAAGAAAGAGCAAAAAGACAGGCGCACAGAAAAAAAGGGATTTGAGAAGATGCTTACTCGTGGAAGAAGCTCAGCAAGAGGGATTTCTTCTTCTTCCTCATCTTCAAAGGCAAAAGAGGAGGAGGACAAGGTGCTGACGGCCACTGCATCATGTAAGCTGGAGTTCAACTCCACAATTCTCTCAGTATCTGATCGTTGTTGTGTAGCTCCTGAAGAAGCTCCTCCATCCGATTCCTCGACAACCACAGTTCCAGCTGCACCAGCAGCTTTTTCCTCGCTCATCAAGGATTGGTGGAGCTCCTGGTCCAGATGGGGGGGAAGAGCAATCCTCAGGCTTCTTCTTCTGGTTCTTCTTCTGCTTCCGGGCAGTGGCTCTGTTGTTGCGGTGCCAGCAGCATCATCATCACCATCATCCCAATCTGATGTGTCTGCTGCTGCTGCAGCCATAGCCCGAAAAGCTCTTGAACCAGGATCTCTCTGGTCCACTGCAATGAGGAGAAGAAGCAGCAACGAAGCTAAGAAGGAAAGGACGTTTCCGCATCCCTAAACAGTACACAAGCTCCCGGGAACACCATACCCTTGCATCCAACAACACGTGTGTTCAGGGGACTAGCTGCGGTACTCAAGCGAAGAGAGTCTTCTGGTCTCCGGAACCTCGCAAATCGGCAGAGCTCTTGCGCAGATGCAGCGATTCCTGCAACCTTTGTGCACGAAAGGAACCCCAAGGAGCACGGAATTCGCTCAAGCTCTGTCGTTCCACGGCTGATCCGCTTTCCGACAAATCCAAATCGGGGACTGAATCAAGAACAAACGGAGACAAACCTCGTCTCCACAAAAAACACAAACCTCTGAAAAGCGCTGCCTGCCTCCGACGGAACAACGAAGAACCTATGCACGAAAACCAAAACAAAGTGACAAACAAACAAACAAACTGCGAGCAAATCTCCTCGAATCGACAACAACAGAGACAAAAAGCCTGGCGATGTTTTCTACCTCAGGAACTTGGAAGCTCGATTGCCGCAACAGCAGCAGCAGAACCGACAACAAGACGACGCTGTGAAGCTACTTCAGGGGACCAATCTGAGGACAAATTTGCGCCAGATTTGTTGTCAAGACATCCGTTAGAAAGCTCTCTTTGCAAGGAAGTCGTAGAAAGTAGTAACAGACGCAACGCAGATGCGATGGCGTCAGGAGAACGGATCAAGTGCGAGGGTGTCGAGGGTAGACAAGAGAATGTGTGTGTGTGTGTATCTCGCTTTCCCCTTCTCTCTCTCTCTTCTCTCTCCCCCTATCTCATGCCTCCCATACGGATACGACGTACACTGTACAGCAGTACTCGTACTCGTATTATACTATACCTATATAATTTCAATACATACAATAGGTACCTACTCGTGTTTTTGAAAATATCATATATAGATATATTATGTAATATATTATTATTATTTTCTGGAAGAAATGAGAAAATTTACCTTAAATAGTATACTTAACAACATAATCCAGTACAGTTTTTTTTTTTTAATGCTGAAATTTCACCATTTTTTGACAAATAAATTGGGAAATTGTTGGAATTTTATTTTTTTCAGAGTAAATTTGACTAATTTTGCTACAATTTTGTTAAATTTCATCAATTTTTTGACATAAAAAAAGTGAAAAAAAGCATTGATAATACCTACTCATATGTTTTAGAAAATTCCACAATCGTTTAAGATTATTTATTAATATTTTTTGGGGAAAAAAAAAGAAATTTTACCTACTATATTATTACTCGGCAACAACATAATACCTATTCATATGTTTTACACAATTCCCCATCATTTGATATTAATATTAATATTTCATGGAAAAAATAGAGAAATTCTACCTATAATAATATACTTAGCAACATACCAACTACCAATTCATATGTTTTAGAAAACTCCCCCATCATTTAATATTAATTATTAATATTTTGTGAAAATAAGAAAATATTTATTTACTTTTTTGGGGATGGGGAGATTATATATTTCGATAAAAATTTACGTGTATTATCCTATAATGCAATCCTATGTTTGAATATATCGATGGCCATGTGAGGTTATATGTCATTCTGCAACCCTCAAAATATAATTTTAATTTTTTTCTTGAAATTTTTAATTAAAATTATTCATGTAGTTATTTCTTAGTCATGTATAGATGTGAACAAGGTATATTTTTCCCAATTTGGAAAACGGTGATAAAAAATTGTGGGTGAAAAATATATATGGGGTTTTTTTTAAAGCTTTGTTTGATTCTACGTGATTGGACAAATTGGGTGATTTTTTTAACATAAAACTTATTAATTAAAAACGTCTCAATAAGAAAATGTTACAAGACTTTAGAACAAATTGCATATGTTTAGCTTGTGGAAAATTTTTGTGTGCACCTTAAAAGACAAGTTTGTTTTTTCTACAAACCAAACCATCCACACCAATGTTGGATGTGATGGGAAAGTGCATGGATGGAAGGGGAGGGAATGAAGAAGGTTCAACATTTTTGTGTGAAGAATATACATAGACAAATATTTTCATTGTTCCTGTGCTTTGTGTTTGGAAGGATTTGTTGGAGTGGGGTTTGCAATTGTGCAAATCAAATATGCAATGTCACACCCATCAACAAAATAGAAACCTCTCGTCCATTTTACATTGTTCAATGCACAATGTTGGTTTAAGGAAATACCAGACGGATGGACGAATGGATGATGAGACAAATGGATGAAATGATGCTTCACGACGTCCTTTACTATATGTTTTAAGGAAATATGTGTATTATGCATGATGCAAATTAAATACTTAATGTAGTGATCATTTTGAGACTAACTTTTTATCACGATCATTCATCCTAAAGGTTTTCTCTTTCTCATCCTATCATGATTTTAAGGTGCTGTTTGCATCATGCCATGAAAGACACATGTGTTCATGATAGTGGTTAAGTGGTGCGGGGTTCTTTGTACCTTTGATACAAGCACATGACCTTGCACACTCAACAGCACTATGTGTGAAGAAATTACTAAGTAAAAGTGCACAATGTAAAATGTAAGAATTTATGATTTGAAAATCATCGGCCTTTTGTTGCACCATATCCAATCCAATATAAACCTCATAAAATAGAAAGATAAAAATAAAAAATACATAATAATAATAATGTAAGTTGTTACTAGCATTTCTAAAGAGATAATTTGAAATATTTCAATACTTGCTTACTATACATCCAAAAGCTAACATGGAATTAGAAACTTATTAAATGAACCATCCATTTAAATGTTTCTAAGAGGGGACATACTTATTAAACAAATTACAACCCAAAGATTTTTTTCTAGATGGAATATGTTGTATTCCCTTGATGCACCCCTTCAACAGGTGAAATCAAGTTGCACTTATGCATATGGTATGAAAGGTGATGTAAAGAAGGATGATATTGGTGAAGGATCTATCTTTTGCACTAGTTGGGTCTATCCTAATTAACTTAAGAAGACAATGATACATCTTCAATCAACACATATAAAAAAATTGCCTTTGGGTAGGAAAAAACATTTTCAATTGAATGTCCTTAGATAGTTTCATGTATTGGCTCCATTGAAAGGCGTATGAGAATAGAGTTTATATATACATATGGACAGTGTGATTATATACATCATGGAAGAAGAGGGAGAAAAATAGTTGAATGTTTGCCAATCATTTAAGCATTTTTTCATCATAAGATAAAATTTCATTTTGGATGGTGAATACATCCAAGTTGTTGTAAAGAACATAACAAATTAGAATTGTTCACATTCTCACAACATTTGCATGATCAATTTGCCAAATGGGCCCCAATAGTTACATTGATTACTAATGGATAACACCTAAGAGTATATGATATGTGATTGAACTCACAAATATTTTCAAGGTGATCATGAGTCTTGACCATTAAGCTATTGGTGAACATGCAAAGACATAGTAAGTAGAGACATGTGCCTATGAAAATTAGTGCCACTAACAACACAAGTCCATATATGTAAAATCAACCCATCACATGTTGTTTTAGTTGGTGATTTAATTATGTGGGATAAAGTATTGTGAGTGAATTTGTTGCGTATATATGAAATATAAATTTCACACCATCTTCAAATGTTTCATGACTCGTATCATCAAAGGAATCTTTATGGGGCAAGTTGGAAAATGTGAATTTTTTCAAAGCATGGCCTTCTTTTTCTTTTTTTTCTTTTTTTTTTTTATGTTGCTTGATTTTTCTTTAGTCAAAAAATTGGCTGATGTGTAGGTAAATATGTGTAAAAATGTCCTTTTACATTTCTCGTTTTGAAAGGAAAGGAAAGAATTGTAAAGTGGACTTCAAAAAAGAAACTATATGGTTTTTCTTACCTTGTGGTTAACTTCTCATTCATTATTTAACACACAAGTAACCATACTTTTTTTTTTTTCATTCCAACAACTTCCAAACTTATGATTTTTTGGTTCCATCACCAAATGGTATAATATATGTTGCACACACATGCTTTGTTGTTATATGGTTTTGATATTTCATCCTTGACAACCACATTAATCAACCCCAATAATAAGTATCAACCAAGAAAAAAACCAAGTGGAAAGGATTAACAATGTCAATAGTGAAGAAATTGCATTTGATTTTATTGTAACTATTTTGGAAAAATAAATAAATGAATTTTTCACATCATCATCACACCATTCTATGCAAAGAAGACCTTATTGATTTCAATTCCATTATTTATTTTGAATTTCTGATGCTAGTTAATAATTTTTTTGGATTTTCAAATGACCCACTTAACATCCTAATATTAAGGAAGGTAATTTATTGTTTTTTTTTGTGACATTAAGATCTCCCAATCCAAAGCAATCCCCAATGTGCTCTTAATACTATTGGAAAGTCCTCAATGTGTAGGGTTGCATTGAGTGGTTTCATAATGTTTAAACCTACAATGGAAAAGTTATTGAATATTGTATAAAATTTTCATTGAAAATTCAATAAAATTAAAAGTATTTCTTTTTAGGCAATTGGTATGCATTTTTTTAAGGTTTTTTTTTTCAATCTTTTCACATTGGTGGAATGGCAATCATCCACAAAAGGAATGAACCAAATTTGGTTAAAAGTCCAACAATAAATTAATTCTTTTAGAATTGTGTTTTGTTATGGCAACAAATAAGAACCCATTATCTAAGCATGATGGCATCTTACTTTTTTTTTCCTCAAAACATGGTGACTTAAACGTGGTGACTTTTGCACTTCCTTTTGTCAAAAAAAATCTTTGTACGATTAGCACTAGGTTTTTTTGGCTGCCATGATGCAAAAAATGCAAAAAAAAACCAATGCTCTTGATATTATTGGAAAGTACTCAATGAGCATAGTTTTATGGAAATGATTTTTTAATTTTGACCTAAGATACAAGATATATTGAATTTTAAGTAATTTTTGTGATTGGAAATTCAATTGAATAACAAAATTACTAAAAATATTGGATTTCAAACTTCGCTAAAGAAGGAGTAATCTTCAATAGTATAGTATATGCTCAACGGCACAAGCCAAACTAGTATTAATGAAATGGCAAAACAATGAACCATCGTTTGACAAAGGACATGAATAAAGAAATGAAAACATAAATTCATTACCAACCTAATTAATGTTTTAAATACCTTTGGTTATCCTTTTAAAAGATTAAGAATGTGAGGCAACAACTTCAAATATTTGTTCTTGAAATATATGTCTAATGAATATATATAATATAAATCCAATGTTATTTTTGCTCAAATTTACTTGTTGTACATTATTTCTTCGATGCCAAATGCTACAAGCATATTTTTGCAATTGTTTTGTTTTCATATCTTTTTGGATCTTTGATATTTATGGGGGACTTGTAAATCACCTTGTGTTGAAATCATTTGGATTTACCCCAAATCAAAACAAGATGTCATTCAAGAAAGCCACCCCCTTATGAAGGGATCTCAAGTAAAATATTTTGCAAATGTGTGAGAAATAATGATTTTTTTTTTCTAACAATTTTTTTTTTTTCAAAGGAATTGGGATTTGTTTTTAGAATTTTTTTGTTTAGTGTAAATTCAAGTAATCTTGTTAATTTTCCAGGAAAAAAATTGCCAATTTTTTAATTTCACACAATTGGAAGGAAAAAGTATTAATGGGAATATATGGCTTTCGAGTGCTTGGAGGAAAAACTATGACCCATACATTACTTTAATTATAGGTTAACATGTTTTTGTAAAAAGTTGAAAGCTTTCAAAAGTTAACCTATCTACATTCCTTTTTCCAAAGCCTACACACCCCACCTTTGTTGCTGCCAAACTAATAAGACATAATAAATTAGCCCACCATTGAATTGGGATATGCACCTAAGCCCCACATCAAATTATGATAAAGATGCAAAGAGGATTATTTTAAACCTACAATGCACAAAGGAAACCCAATATACTTATAGAAATATTTACATAATTTTTTTAATCTCAAGGGCCATGATGTGACCTTTTGTGCCTAAGGATGAATGACACAACTTATGAATGCTCCAAATATGTGTAGAGCTCCACCTATTAACAGAATTCACGATGGTGTTGTGAAGAAGCTTGTAGTCAAACCTAATTTGGGTAGTGTCATGAATTTTTTCTTTCCATAATTACAATTTGTATTGTTTATGTTTTGTTAGAAGAGTATGATAGTGTGTAATATTGAAGTTTCATGGTTTATGTTCTAAACCACTCCCTTGTTAAACAATGTGTTAATAAAACCCAACAAATTTGAACTAAAATGCAAATTCATGCAATCAACTCCTAAAAAAGAAATATGGGTGGGAGCTTTGTAATATCAATTCTACACAAACCAAGAAAAAGGTCAATCAATGCAAGTTGGAACCACAATAGTGCACATACAAACCTCATGCAAACCAAACCCACAAAACATGTTGGAACCCAAACTTGGAAAAAAAACACCACTTCCTCTATATTTTCTTATAGTATATTTTGTGAACAACAACGAAGGTTGCGGTATAGTGGTGAAAGGTGTTGCACAATTCTTGAGAAAGAATCTTGAAAATTCATAATTTTGCCCAAGTTATGAATCTCACAATGTTTTGAATTCATAATTCATGCATATGAACTTCAATTTAAAAGTTATCACAAACAAAGTTGAAGCCCTCAAAAAATGATTTTAATGATGCATTACATGTTCAATTTGGAAATCATTTGAACTTTGTTTTTGGGGTTTCAATGATCGAAAGTCAAATTGCAATTTGATTCCTAACCATTATTTTGGCCATAACAATTAGCTTGCAACTCCAAATGCATAACATTGCAAGTTTATTTTTCATATCTAATTTTTTTTGAAAATCCAATGTTATATTGGGGTTTCAATTGGGACCATGTTTACTACTCAAACATTTTTGTCCTAGGGTGAAATTCTTTTACGGTGTATTAAACATGACAAAAAGGGCTTAGTCCCTACTGCAATCTTTTTTTACTTTATATTTTGATCCCCATAAAAAATAATGAATTAAAAGAAGTCAAAATTTTCAAAAGGACTATATTTTATACCATTACAATTCTAGATTCCATCATAATTATCCATAAATGTGTCTTTACATGGTAAAAAAAGACTAGATAAATAAATAAAAAAAGATGACGTTGTGACAAGATTTTGATACACCTTAAAGAATTTGGAACTCCTAAAAATTTGGGACTCCACATGACTCTAACTCACAAAGTGTGAACCCACTTAAAAGTGTTAAAATTTGAAATTCACTCTCACACATTTGTGAGAGTGTGTGTGAATTTCAAGAAACTTTTCTACTGGCCTTGTCATGTTTTAACCTTGGTCATAAGCCCATGGTTATAATTGTAAACATTTTCACCAAAAAAAGGCGTTCCAATGGCACCAAAAGTCTAATCGATCTAGATTGTTTGTGAAATCTCAATGTGAGCAAAAAAAATTAAATAAATAAATAAACCTTCCTTTATAATAATAGGATTTTCACAATTAATAATGCATTCAATTATTAATTATGATGGATTTTTTTGAGTTTTTGTGATTAGCTTTTAGATTTTTTTTCTATGTTTTATTTGCATCATTTGTTTAATTACCTCAAAAAATTCAATTATCTCATTATCATAGACACTAAAATGATCACATGCACAAGAAATATTATGAATTTCAATATAACATGCTTGAACATAATTTTAATCACTTATATATACAACAAAAAAAACAAGAACGCACCATATTAAAAATGTATTGTTTTCTATTTAACTAAACATTTTTTATTTTTGCATCCCAAACTACTTGTAAACCAATGTCCTACACCCAAGAAAAGATCAAACTTATAACTTTCATCTAAAAACCAATGTTTGCAACTAAATATTTACTTCAATTGCTCACACAACAATGAGAGAGTAGAAAAGTTTATTCATTCCATCAAAACAATTCACAAACTGTTTGTTTAAACCATAATAATTTGCTTGTGTAGGTTAGAAATTATACCACTTCATTTGCCAAGGTAGTTTCCATCTTGTAGCTCTACAAAAGCCTTTCCAACATCATTGGCGCAAATGTAACATTCCATAAATTTTGTAAAAACAACAAGCAAACCATGCAAAATTCAATTTCTTGCCCAATATCAAGAAGGGCTTTTTACATTGGTGCAAAGATGTAAATTATTGCATCAATTTATTAGCATTCACAACGGAAACATTTGGTTTTGAAATGGAAAACATTTGTCGCCAACAACTGTACCTATAATGTGCCTTTTGTACCACTTGCACAAAATCACAATGGTCATCTTGCCTCCATACCAAACCAAAGGAGTTAATGAAATGAATATATTAATGTAAATAATCCATAGAGTGTGATATGCAAGGTGGGGGTGCTTTTAATGCAAAAATATTCACTTCAAGGAACATCATCAACTTGCATTCTTTAATTGCCACAAGTAGGAAAACATCATTTACAATTGTGTTGCCATTCAAATCCGTAAGCCTAACATATACACCCCATTAAACATTCCTTGATGTATTCCATTGAACACCTTTCTCCCAATTTCAACATCTACCATGAATTGTTTGAAGCAACCTAATTTGGTCACCAATAAAGTTAAGATTGGTCTTTAGTTTGAGAACAACACTTGCACATATTTCCGACTTGTTTGTGTTGGAGGCATCAAGATCTCCTTGAAGCACTTCTTGGACTTTAAATACACATTTAAACTTAGAGAAGGCTCCAAAAAGATAATTCTACATCCATTAGGTTCCCCTCATATGGTTGAGCAAATTTTTTCTTATTATGGAAAGGTGAACATGGGGAGACATAAGAGTCTCCACGCCCTTGTGGTGGAACAATCAATAATCCTTTATTCTTCTCATCCTATTGAGTTTTTCAACACTTGTGAATTCACATGCCCTTGCCTTATGCTAACTTGACTACTTCAAAGGCACTTATGGTAAGACTCCTAACATTTTACACCTTCATTTCAATGTAAGCATATGGACCCAAAAGAAAGAAACATGCTTCTCAAGTTCTAGGTCATGCCTTGCCAACCTCTTAGAACATGAAATAGTTTCAACAAGTTGCATTCATCCATTAATGTTCAAAACTATGTCATAATCACCTTTGCAAATTTTAACATAAATTGCAATTTGCTGGGAAATCATGGAAGCTAAAGAACATAGGGAAGTTTTGGTTGTTCATTTTATGTACCAATTGCTTCAAATGAGATCTTTGAAGTTACATCTAATCACACATAAAAAAGTTACATCCTTTTCAAAATAATATCCTAAGCACAACTATCATCTCACATGGTTAAAGACGGAACCAAATTTTGATCCCCATTGATGTCCTACACAAATACATAAACTTTTCCCTACGATAGAACCAACAAAGATGTGTAGGTTTCTCATAAATGGTGTTCATTCAAGAAAACATAAATTGTAACTTGAACCTTGGAGAGGGATATATGCACCACATATATAGTTGAAGTCTATTATTGCTTTCCCTTCCAACAAGAAAAAAATTAAATTTTTATGTTGGTGACTCCAAATATGTAGCTAGAACTTTAATAGGGAAAAAATAACTTAAATTTTCAACTTATGTCTTTTATTTTGAATGGATAACAATTTGCAAAAGTGTTATCTCCAACTCATTTTACACTAACCTTTGCATTTCTAAAATGGGAATGTCATTTTGCATGGTTGTATAGACAATTTGTTGGCATGTGTTTTGAAAGAGTCAACTTTGATAAAAAGAAAAAAAACACAAGAAAAAAGCCCACCATTGACCCCAAAAAGAAGGGTTTGAAATGAATTTTAAAAATACCTATCATTAGTTTTCCTTTGGTATATTCCAAGGGTTTTATTTTTCAATTGTGTGGTGTAGCCAAATTGGTGATCATCCACGAGAAGATCTACCCAAATTCGATTATAAACCAAATATGAAAGTCTTTTTTTTAAATTATAAAAAATCCTTTTACATTTTTTCCCCCCAAAATTTGGAAAATTTGTGCCATCTCTCCATTAAAAAAAATCATTTGTATTTGGTGAAAACATATTATTTAGGTTGAAAAATGCAAAAATCCCCCTCCCACCTTTTTTTCTTCCAAATATTGGTATACTCCCTGAATTTTAAAAAATATTCCAGCTAGTTTGACTCCTGGTTGGATACTACAAAAATCAAGGTTTTGAGTGTTGAGCCCTATGTTGCCTTTCGATTGTAACTACAACATACCCATACTACCTTGGCAGCTTGGACACTAATAATATTATTCGTAAAAATCTACAAATAATAAAATTTCAAAGAACAAAATTTTGTGAAGGAAAATAGAGAAATTTTTCAAGTATTCAGAATTTATTTTTTCTGACATGAAATCTTCAAAATCACTTATTTATTTGACAAATTTGTGTTGAAATTGTCCTTTTACTACTATGGTATATGTTCACATGTTCCCAAATTCTCAAATGAAGATTACTAGTAGACCACCCCCCCTTCCATGGGCCTTGCCAAAAAGACCCCTCTCTTTTTTCGAAATTTCAAGTTGCAAAGGTTGAAGAAAGTAAAATGGATTCTTTTTCCCTTAAGTATGAGTCACCTTCACAAGAGCGAACAAGAATTGTCAAGAATTTGAGAATGTATTCAAACCCTTCTATTTTGTAAGAATAACAATGTACAATTTAGTTTGTGGGTTTTTGTTGGGCATTTAGAAGTTAAATTATTACTTGACATTGATCAGCACTATTATTTTATAAAGCCAACTTCTCAAAAGAAGAGGCAAGAAGTTTTTAATCATGCTAACTTAGCTTGGGTTAATTAGGTAGTCAAATTTGCATTTGAAAAGATACATTTTTCCCAAAATTCTCCTCATTTTCTTTGTTGAAAAAAAATCACTGGTGACCATCAAAGATGATATTAAAGAAGTAGTAAGAGAAATTTCATGTTTTCTAAAGTTACCTTGTATACAAAGTGGCCTAATTTCTACATGTATTTTTGTATTCAACAGTTTTCAATGATATCATATAGACACCCAAATTTGATGCTTCAGCTTATACAACAACCCATCTTCCTTTTTTTGCACCAAATGGAAATCATACTTATGTGAAAATGAGTTTAGAAATTCCACTGGATTGTGAATAAGAATCTTCATTTTTTTGGGGGAAAAAAAAAACAAACGCATACATACACAAAAATACCCCACGGATAGATCTGGGCCATAAGTCTGTAACTAACCGCCGGTTATAAACATGGACCTGGGGACAAATAGCTTTGAGCCGTTCCAAGTTTTAGGGTTTGAGTTTTAGGGTTTGTCCCTCAAACCCTAAAGTGAGATTTCAGTGCAATTTTGGTTGTTTTATGGTTCTCTGGTCTTCAAATGGGCAAAGACGTCGTTATCCATTTTGTCTTTGATTCTTTTGCGTGAGCTTTGTCTATGTGTGGAAGCATGCTGTTGTGTGTGTGTGTGTTTCTTCGAAGTACTCTACTTTTGTTTTTTATTAAAAAAATTCCACAACGGTGACTTATTACATATAGTAAAGGACGTCGTGAAGCATCATTTCATCCATTTGTCTCGTCATCCATCCGGTCATCCATCCATCCCGTCATGGTCTATTTACTCTGACGGGGCGAAGAAAGAGTGGAATACAGCGGCGTGGCAGAGAATAATATATATTAGTGTTGTAAATTTTTATTTCTATTTTTATTTTTTATTTTGA